>Ga0214544_1006586_pt1 | contig 21253 bp, 20 predicted proteins | sample CNSS3metaG_FD_160074 | JGI IMG/M metagenome (GOLD analysis project Ga0214544, IMG submission 160074) | Root nodule microbial communities from cowpea collected in UCLA plant growth center, Los Angeles, California, USA - CNSS3 | ecosystem: Host-associated > Plants > Roots > Nodule | place: USA...
CTTCACCAAATTCTCCATTTCCGAGAGCAACCTTTCTCTAATTCTCCAAATTCCGCTGCACTTCATCTTCTCCTCAACATTCTCCATGGATTTCCTCCCTCTCCTACTCCAAGGACGTCCATCAATTCTTGAACTAGGATTTGAATAATTGGGGATTCTTTGGTTTAGGAATCAATTGTAGCGTGAATTGGACTTAGAGGGATTCGTTTGATGTTAATTTAACACGTGAGTGCAACTCATTGCGTTAAGAGTGGATGAATTGGTAAATTGAGGATGATGATTATTTTAGGGTTCTAGGGTGTGTGAGAATTCTAGGAAATTTCTAAAATTCATGTGTACCACTTGGTGGCAACATATTTGCCATTAGGCGCCAGACCAAAACAATGACATTGTATGTTTGACATTCAATATGTGTTAGGGAATTTAATTTGGGTCATTTGGAGAATTAAAAGGGAATTGAGATATATTGGATATGGATTAAAAGGATAGGTAATGCATGAGATAGGATTATGTGAGAATGTTAAGTTATTGTTGTTTTGGACAAATTGGATGCTGGATTACAAGTTAATTAAACCAGAGTTATGTTTGGTGGAAAGGTAGATTGAAATTTTAGGATGGCGAAGTTATGTGGAATTGCTTAAGTTTAAAGTGCTGTGTAAATCTGGCTAAGGTATAATTGTTATGTTATTTCAAATTTGGTAAAGACTGAGGTAATATTTGGGGTAAATGATAGGGTATAGGTAGTATGAGGTTAATAATGGTGGATCATGAATTAGCAATGTTGAACTTAAGCAAGTCTAATTATTGGAAAACTTGGGTTGGTGAACCTAAATGGAAATAACAACATTGGTAACAACTTAACTATAACATCCCTACTGGATATTATCGATTTAAATAGTAAAATAAAATAATAAAACATAATCTCATTAATTATATATCCATTTACCAAAGACACGGGAAATTTAAAACTTTATTAGATCACTGAATAGTCCAAAACCCATAATTTATAAAACTCGAAAATAATATAAACCATCAATAGTGTTTACAATTTATTTCAAATCATAAATCATAAAAGCTCCCAAGCTATCCCCGCTCCGTCGCTAAGCCCCACCAGATCCACTTGCAACATCATCTGCTCCCGTGTACCGCGTACACGATCATCGCCAAACATAAGCAAATAGGGTGAGCTAACAGAATAAACATATATATAAAATGTATTAATACACATACAAGACAACAAGGGAATTTCCATCCTTTGATTCAATAATACATGAACACCACCATGTTAACCGTGTTCTACGTCTTCTAGTGAGTACTTCAAGATGTCTTGCTGCCATACCTATCGGCTACAACCGATAGAGCAAGTGTGGGAAACCATGCTATGGATCATACACCGTAACACCAGGTGGAGTTCCCAAATACGAACGTAGTTCGTAACGTCCCAAGACTACCAAACTCGTCAGCTAATTGTTAAGGAGAGCAATCTATCTGGACCCATCTGTATTGGCCACAACCAGCACACTCACACTAGCAATACTCGCCAACTTGAGCTAATCTCAAAGGTTCCTCGTGTTCATCCCCGAGCTACTCTCAAGGGATGTCATTCTGAGCTACAATTCAAAAAATGCCACGTGCTTAACACCTATCTCGAGCTCAACTCAAGGGATACGTTTTGAGCCACAACTCAAGGAACACACGTAAGTTGACCTTTAAGGTGTCATAGATGCCTTGTAGATCACGCACACCAAGGCAAGCAATCCCAATTGCTTCACGGCATCGCCTGGTGCACCACTCTAGGCGCCAGGCGCATCAGGCCTCCAAACTGCCTGGTGGGTGACGCATACCGCCAGACGCCAAGCGCCTTTGTATACATTGACTTTGCCACTATCGCTTGGCGGAACGATCCCTACCGCTAGGCGCCACAAACTCCAAGTCCTCTCTATTCTGACGCCATCGCCTAGTGGAGCGTAACTCGCCACCAGGCGATATTCTAGTAGTTGTGCAATAATGGTTTTCATTATGCACTACAGACCCTTGTTTACACATTTCAACTTATGCCAGTCATTGTACCTCATTCATGCGATTTCCCACCTCTATGGCCTCAATTTTCTTAATAATTGCGTTCTTGCCAATATTCTTATGCCCATAAAATTTCCAATCTCATCACACCACTAAGTGGATATATTTAAACTTTAAAAGACTCACCAACTTAATAACTCATGCAACTTCTTCTAATTCATGACTAAGTCTTGCAACTCCCTATCAGTATCCCACTAAGTCCATTCAAGGCGCTATCACAGTTTTGTACCATGGTTTATCATTTGATTTGCCATACGTTCCCCATACACCAAATTACCAAGTTACTATAAGTCAACCTTCCTATGGCTAACTAAGTATGTGCTAATCTATACCAATACTACACTATTTTATACTTCAGCCATCATACCATTAAATTTACCAATTTCTAACCCACTCTTTAATTCTTGTTTCCTTCCATTAATCAAGTTTTTTCGCCAACTCCCGAGATATTTCAAATCGATCCTTTTCACTAGTTTATCAATACGATTTCATGTCAAAAATTACCACAACATCCAACACAAACCCAACACACCTAAAATCCTTAGAATGTTTTTAGGTGTTGTGTGGTCGCCTGGCGACACACTATAACCCGCCAAGTTGTGCATTAGACGTGGAAAAAAAATCCTAGGTTCTGTTACACTTGCTAACAACTTCCCTCACTCCATTTTCGCATTTCTTTGTCCGATCTCATTCGTTTAAGTCGCGAACACAATAACAGGGGTACAATAATCAACTCTAACTATTTTCGTTAGGGATTCCAGTTCAAATTCACAATATTTACACCCAATCTTCGAAACCCCCAAATCTGTTAACCCTAATAGTCATATATAACTAATCTCACTTAATTATCTCGCTCTGCAATGTAATTCCACAAATTCTCGTTTCCCTTTAATCAATTTATGGTTTAGACACATCTTCCACCGATCAAAAACAACTCAGAACTCAGAAAACATAAAAATCAAGCCGACCTGGCTTACGTCGCCTGGAGGGTCCATCACCACCGCCAGACCCTTCAACAAGGAAACCTAGAATTGGGTTGAACACAAGCGTTGCCTCGTGGGCCATTTAGTGCCACCAAGTAGTTCCGCCTTTGGAACCCACAATTTCCCAGAAAAAGATGAGTCGTCTGACGGTGGTTCATCACCCGCCAAGCGGTTTCTGAAAAATTCCAGAAACACGAATTTTCAAGCAATCCAAGGGATAAATCATACACAACAGGTTATGACTCATGCAATTATTCATAGAACTACAAATAAATGTGGTATAACTCCCCTAACCTGGTTTCCTAAGCTTATTTGGAATTGTTGTGAGTTCCCCCTTGATCATCAATGATCTTTCTTTGACTCTCTCTATGCAACTTTTTTCCTCACTCAATCCTCATAAAACTCTCAATTTTCGTACTTTGTTTTCTAAGCACAATGACAACCTTGCAAAACCCTTCTTCTAACCTAAAATTGGCTTTTTAATGGTGCCTTAATGCTAGGTAATGACCAAAAAACGAAAATTAGTTTTAATGGGCTAATAATTGCCATTCAATGGTTCATTATGGACAATTTTCCAGCCACTTCTTGGTTGTTCCTTGGCCAGGCAGGGTTTTCTCAACCCTTTCATATTCATGCTAAAGTAAATTTTGGCAAAAAGAAAGTTTAGTTTAGGTTCACCAAGGTTCGAACCTAGACCAAGCCAATTATCAAATCAATGCATAACCATTCAACCAATTCATGTTTCGTGACGATTAATATCATTTTATGATTATACCATCACTCAACATGATCAAAGATATTGTTAAAAATAATAATTAAATAACACACAGTAGGCATACCTAAGACTTGAACCCACGTCCTCTCACACAATTTCCACGTCACATCAATCAATATTAAATGCCATAAAGGCTCCCACTACCCGCATTTTTTAATTAATTATTTATTTAATTAATTAATTTTCACGGGTCTTACATTAACCACATGAGGGTTGATGCAGTTAACTTGGGGAAGTTATTTGTGGGTTTGGATGTCTAGCTCAGAGTGTGCAATTTGCCCTTTGTGCCTAAAAAACTAGTAAAGCACGAGTACTGGTGTAGCGCTTGATGGTGATGTTGGAACCGTCAAGTGATAGCTACAAAACTATAGGAGACCTGGAGCGTGTGGCGACTGGCGGTGAAGATTGTCCCGCCAGGCGATACTTGTAAGATAGTGGCAATCAAAGGCTCTTGGCGCCTGGCGGCACGTGGCTCCCGCCAGGCGGTCTGGAAGCGAGTTTCGCCTGGCGGCTCTGGAGCAGCGCCAGGTGATAATGTAGAGGCAAGACGCGTGATTTGTTTGCTTTCGATGTGCGTGATCTACAATGCTTTGGTGATACCTCAAAGGTCGGCTTGCTGGAGTGTTCCTTGAGGTATGACTCAGAACGTATCCCTTGAGTTGTGGCTCGGGATAGGGGTTAAACACGTGGCATTCCTTCAGTTATGGCTCGAAATGACATCTCTTGAGCTGTGGCTCGGGTTGGCGAGTGTTGCCGGTGTTAGTGTGCAAGTTGTGGCTTGTATGGATAGGTCCAGATAGATTTCCCTACTCAGTATTTGGCTAACGAGTTTGGTAGTCTTGGGACGTTACGAACTATGTTCGTATTGGGAACTCCACTTGGTGTTACAGAGTGTGGTCCGTAGCAGGTTTCTCGCATGTGTTCTACAAATTGTGGCTTGTAGATGTGGCAGCAAGAAATCTTGAGGAATTCATCTAAAGACGTAGATCATGGATGGACATGGTGGTTGCCATGTGATATAGGATCGAAGGATAATGTTCCTTTGATGTAATTTTGTCATATATTTGAATTATATATGTGCTTATATTGTTAGCTCACCTTATCTGCTTGTGTTTGGCAATGATCATGTATTGCGTTACACATGAGCAGATGATGTTGCAAGTGGATCTAATGAGGCATAGAGCTAGAGCGGGGCTAGTTTGGGAGAAAAGTCTTACCAGAGTTTTTATTATGATTTTGAATAAATTGTAAACTTTTATCTTATCAGACCTGAATATTGTATTTGGATTTTTATAAGTATGGATTTAAGTTTATTTTACATTGAAATAAAGTTTTAAATTTCCCGCATTTTTAGAAAATGGAATTATAATAAATTTCCCGCATTTTTAACAAGTTTTTGGCGCCATTGTTGGGGACCTGTGTCTAATACTAGACTATTGTGTTATTTTTGACTTATTTAGACTTAATTCTTTTATTTATATTTACTGTTTTTTTTACTTATATACACATATTATTTGGGCTAACTTGTAGTTCGAGCTTGCTTTTATTGTTGTTCTATAGTTTATGCAGGGTAGGGTCCGTACAAGGAGGATTGTATCTTCAGAACCACTCCTTGCCGATCCTGAGATAGAGAAAACTGCCCGTAGAAACAATAGTGCCACAAGGAGACGAGCTCAAGCACAACAAGTTGACCATCACTCTTATGCTTCAGACACTCTTCTGTCTACTTCTCAGAATCTTGATTCTTTTCCAAAAGAAGAAATGGCTGAAAATCCTCATGGTGATGGTAAAGGTCGTGAAAGACGCACTTTGGAAGATTATGCAGCGTTCACAGGCCATATCAACTTCAACAGTATTGCTAGGCCAACCGTCAATGCCACCAACATGGAGATGAAGCCAACTCTTACTCACCTGGTTCAGAATAATCAATTCAACGACCTGTCTCATGAAAATCCATACACTCATCTGACCACATTCTTAGAGATATGAAATACTGTGAAGATCCATCAAGTTCTTGATGAAGCCATACGACTGAGTCTATTCCCTTTCTCACTAGCAGGACCTGCGAAAGCCTGGCTAAATTCCTTTCTTAAAAATAGCCTCACTAACTGGGATGACGTGGTTGCAAAGTTCTTGAGCAAATATTTTCCCTATTCCAAGGTTAATAAGGGAAAACATGAAATCTCGACATTTCAACAAGATATGGATGAGTCCTTAGGCCAAGCATGGGATAGATTCAAAGGATTGATGAGGAAAACTCCTATTCATGGGTTTGATCAACCTACACAACTTACTCTTTTCTTGACATGCCTTAAATCCCAGTCAAAGTTGATGATGGATGCCTCTACCGGTGGGAATATCAAGTGGAAGACTCTATAGGAAGCTTATGAGTTGATAGAGAATATTGCAGCCAATGAAAATGAGACCTATACCGAGAGAGCCCATTCTCAAAAGAAGGGTATTCTAGAGCTTCAATCTCAAGATGCTCTATTGACTCAGAACAAGATCATGACTCAGCAACTAGAGATCCTCATGAAGAAATTGTCACAACTTCCCCAAGAGCTTCAAAATTCCTCTATAGCTCAACTTCAACAAGTGCAAAGTTGTGAGTTATGTGGAGGAAACCATACCAATGGGTAATATGCTATGCAAAGCGCATCTTAGGAGGAAGTTAGTTATATGGGCAACCATGGTTGACCTATAACTATAATCAATGATGGAGACCTCACCAAAACTTGGGCCAAACAGGACCTTCTAATAGACCCCCACATCAACAAACTTACCAACATCCCTCTTTGTCTAATAGAACATCCAAGCTTGAAGACATGATGCAGCAATTCATGCAAATGTTAATTTAGAATCAGAAGAACATCGATGCCTCAATTAAGAACTTGGAAGTACACGTGGGGTAATTGGCCAACACCGAAGCCAATCCCAAAGAGCAATGCAAGGCGGTGGTCACAAGGAGTGGTAAGAAAGTGGGGTTGAATGCTAAAGGAAGTGATGAAACCAAAGACAAGCCCAATAATAGACGACAAGACAAAGATGAGGAAGAGATAGATGAAGAAATTGTTGTAGAAGAGGAAGAGAATAAAACCGAAAATAGAGAAAAAGAAAGAAGTGGCAATAAAACCACCATCAGTGAAAACTCTCCCATATCCTCCCAAGCCTTCAAAGAAAGGCAATTTCCAAGGTTTCTAGACATTTTCAAAAGGCTGCAAATCAATATTCCCTTCTCAGAAGCCTTGGAGCAAATGCCAACCTATGCAAAGTTTATGAAGGAAATCCTCACAAAGAAGAGAAGATTTATTGAAGAGGAAACCATAGAGCTAAAGGCTGAATGCAGTGCTATCAATCAGAAGATGTTGCCTCCAAAATTTAAGGATCCTGGCAGTTTAACACTTCTAGTCACAATTGAGAGCCTAGTTGTGGGGAAGGCCTTACTTAACTTGGGTGCTAGCATCAACTTGATGTCTCTTTATATGCTCAAGAAGATTGGGGAGTTATAAATCAAGCCCACTCAAATGACATTGCAACTGGCGGATAGGTCAATAAAATATCCTCACGAAGTAATTGAGGACGTGCTAGTTAAAGTACACAAATTCCTATTCCTAGTGGTGACTTTGTTATAATGGAGATGGAGGAGGATGTTGAAGTTCCTCTCATATTGGGGAGGCCATTTATGAATATTGCAAGAGTGCTAATTTATGTTGATGATAGAAAACTCACTGTGAGAGTTCAAGATGAAGAAGTGAACTTCAATGTCTTTGAAGCTATGTCTCACCCAAAGGATGTTGGAGGATGATTTAGAGTTGATATGCTCGATGAAGTGCTCATGAGCTCCAAGAAAGATCTACACACCTTATCCCCTCTAGAAAAGCTCTAATTGATGCATTTGAGATTCTCAATGATGAGGAGGAGAAATAGATTGATGAGTGCTTGGCCAATCTTGATGCCATGAAGGAAATCCTCCTCATGAAGCGAAGATTAAAGATTTAAAGGGTGAAAATGAAGTCAAAGAGGCAAAAGTTGAGTTAAAGATGTTGCCCCCACATTTGAAGTATGTATTTCTTGAAGGGGGTAGCAACAAACCTGTGATCATCAGCAACTCCTTATCACCCTCAAAAGAAGAAAAGTTGATTGAGGTACTAAGAGTCAACTCATAAGCCATTGGTTGGTATATATCTGATCTAAAGGGAATCAGTCCCTCCTACTACATGCATAGAATTTTCATGGAGGAGGATTTCAAGCCAGTGGCACAACCTCAAAGAAGACTAAATCTTGTGACGAAGGACAAAGTGAGAAAGGAGGTTCTGAAGCTTCTAGATGCTGGAATTATATACCCCATCTCCGATAGTGCATGGGCAATTCAGGTGGAAGTTGTTCCCAAGAAGGGCGACATGACAGTTGTTTGTAATGACAAGAATCAGTTGACACCCACACGGACCGTGACCGGCTGGAGGATGTGCATAGACTACAGGAAGCTGAACAAGGCCACAAGGAAGGATCATTTCCCTCTTCCTTTCATGGATAAAATGCTAGATAGATTGGCGGGTCAACCTTTCTATTGCTTTTTGGATGGCTATTCGGGTTATAACCAGATTGTGGTAGACCGTAAAGAGCAAGAGAAGATAATCTTCACTTGCCCTTTTGGTATCTATGCCTATAGAAAGATATCATTTGGGCTTTGCAATGCACCAACCACGTTTCAACAATGCATGTTGCCTATTTTCTCTGACCTTGTGGAGAAGTGCATAGAGGTCTTCATGGATGACTTCTCGGTGTTTGGAAACTTATTTGATCCCTGCTTGGAAAATCTGGAAGTTGTGCTCAAGAGATGTGTTGAAACCAATCTCATTCTCAATTGGGAGAAATGTCATTTAATGGTGACTGAAGGGATTGTCTTGGGCAACAAAATATCTTCCAAGGGCATTGAAGTGGACAAAGCAAAGGTGGATGTCATTGAGAAACCACCAACAAATATGAAGGAAATTCGGAGCTTTCTTGGACATGCGAGCTTTTACTAACGCTTCATCAAGGATTTCTCAAAGATAGCCAAGCCATTTAGCAACTTGCTCAACAAGGATACTTCCTTTAATTTTGATGCTTTCAATCTTTTAAAAACTAGCTTAGTCTCTGCACCCATAATCATTGCCCCTAATTGGGAACTTGATTTTGAACTTATGTGTGATGTAAGTGAATATGCAGTTGGGGTTGTTTTGGGGCAAAGAAAGAATATTTTTCATTGCATACACTATCTAGTAAAGTCCTTAATGAACATCAAGTGAATTATGCAACTACTAAAAAGGAGTTACCAGCAATAGTGTATGCTTTAGAAAAATTTCGTTCTTATCTCATTGGTTCTAGAGTAGTGGTTTACACTGATCATGCTGCAATAAAATACTTGCTCACTAAACCTGATTCTAAACCAAGACTCATTAGGTAGATTTTGTTATTGTAGGAATTTGATCTTGAGATTAAAGACAAGAAAGGTTGTGAAAATCAAGTGGCAAACCATCTTTCAAGATTGGTGAATGAAAAGGTGACCACACTGGAGAAAGAAGTTTTAGAAGAATTCCCTGATGAAAAGCTGCTCCTAGTGTCTAATAGACCTTGGTTTGCAGAAATTGCAAACTTTAAGGCTGTTGGTGTTGTTCTTGAGGATATGAGTTGGCATCAGCAACAAAAGTTGTTCAGGGAAGCAAAATACTATCTGTGGGATGATCCTCACCTTTTTAGGATTGGGGCAGACAACTTGTTCAGGAGATGTGTGTCTGAAAAGGAGACAAGAAATATCTTATGGCATTGCCACAATTCACCATATGGAGGACACTACAGTGGAGAAAGAACAACTGCAAAGGTTCTACAATTTGGGTCCTATTGGCCGAGCATTTTCAAGGATTCTTGTAACACCCCAATTTTTGGATGTTATCAAAAGTTAGAAAACGAACGTGTTTGACGAAAAAGGATTATCATTGAAAATGTATTAATAAAAAAACTCTTAATTTGATTTAAATTACATAGTTCAAAACATCACTTTGTTTAAAAATTCAAATAACAATTGCGAACAAAAGAAAATTACATAGTCTTCAGTATATTTTAAAACAACTAAATAAATTATAAAAACTCCCGAGTTCATCCCAGCCTCTCGTCGATTTACTCCATGCCAAAATTATCTGCAATATCATCTGATCCCGTCTAGCACACACATTATACGATCACCGCACATACAACAAAAACACAGACAAACAAATAGGGGTAAGCTAACCAAAAACAATGATATTCATAAAAGAAAATCATACATAATACATGTCCAATAATACTCAACGTCGCATTCAAGTAACACTTAAGCATTATGATCACAATCAATCCTTAGTTTGAACACACCAACCCCAAAATCCAAACAATCATACCAAACCAAACATAGCATCACATTCATCTAAAATCTTCAAACATAGTGATCATAATCAAGCTTTGTTTTTTTGCAGCCTCTCACCCTACAACAACATCTAGTTTCCTAGAACAGATGGTTCGATGTGTCCCACTATCGCAGCCAGACTGTCTCCCTTATTCCTCAAGGAATTATGAGTAAAAATGTCAATGCATCACACATAAGGCATTATACTCGCAACGAGCCAAAATAAGGTGAAAACATACATACCATGACCACACGTAACCCATGCATTCATCAATCCATATTCCAAAAACATGAGAAACCATGACCCCACCCATGCACTACGTGAAAGAGAATGGAAAAAGGAAGAAAGAGAAAAGTGATTATACTTGTGGCCATGCATTCACGTGTGATAGAATAGGAAGAGAGAAGAGAGAGAAATTTGCATTTACACGTGGACCCCACCCATGCATCATTCCACATGCTAAACTTGGTAAACAAAACAATGTTAAAACTTACAAGCACACATACGCGAAAGAGAAAAGCCAAAAGAAGAAAGAGAAAATTTAACCCATTAACCAATGAAAATTGTGAATGAATATGGCCCCATTATCATGCACCACTACAAATCTAACCAAAAGGAAAACCAGAAATTTAGACTCATGCACCAACATGAAATAGATAAACAGAAGAAGAAAGAGAATAGCAAAGATGAAGAAAGAGAACGTATTGCAATGCATCCATATATATGCGAAAGAAATAGGAAAAAGGAAGAAAGAGAAAAGCAATGTTAAACTATACTTTTAGTGTGGCAGCAAAGAAATAAACCAAAGAAAATATAAACCCAAGGAGAAAGAAAGGAACCCACTACTCAACCACCATAAAACTTTGACAACATTTATGCTCACTGCCAACGACCCTTAATTCCTTCCATTATTCATGCATGCACCGAACACACCCCACTACACAAATTTATAGAGAGTTTTGAAAGGAGAACAGATATCGTGCACCAATAGAAATAGAGTCACACCTATGAAGTTGCAGACCCGCATGTACGCGAACCCCATGCAGCCAAAAGGAACCCACAGAACTTATGCACCTCACACAACAACCCAAACACATATGATTCATGCACTAAACCTCTAATGTAAGGTTTGAAACCTGAAAGGACCACTCACACCCATGTACTTCCTCACATAATTCCAACAACCAAGCTCACAACCATGCACCCATTCAATTTGACAACAACCACTTCAAGAATATATTCATCAAGCAATCAAAGAATAAAGAAAGAAGAAACACCAAATACCCTCTAGCTTCAAACGCAAAAAGAAAAGAAGAAAGGTCAACCTCATTCATCAAGCAACAAGTAAACAAGAGAAGAAAACAAGGTTGGCTTCAAACAAAACAGAAAACAAAGTTAACTTCCCCTACCTCATGGTCTCTTTGCTACACATTTCTTCACTCCCGCAGTCTTCTCTTTCACTCTCCATGTTTCTCCATGTTTCTCCCATTTCTCCAACTCTCTTTTTCTCCCTCTCAAAACCCTAATATTTAAAACCAGATTTATCTCCTATTATTCCTAGCCTTTTCTATTTATTTTTAACAAATAAAATATCATTTGATCGTTTTATTCTCTTAAAATATTCATAATATGATAGCAACAAAAAAATCAAATAAGAGAAATAGAAAAATAAAAGAAACTAGTGAATCTACCAACCAACTAAAAATATGATATGATATGATGAAGTGGGTTCATTCCAAACCATCCCTACACAATCGTGAATGAGGAGAGAGAAGCTTAATGTGGAAAAGTTTCGTGGGCCCTACAACTTAAAAGAGAAAGAAAAAGAAATACAATTTAACCATTTAAATGCTACTTGGAATTGAACCCTGGTACCTTTGCGCAAAAACACACATATTAACCACCAAGCCAAATGTTTTCTCATGTCATAATATGCGCCAATTTCTTATATACACGGATCCCCAACCTTAAATATAATATTAAAATTAAAAATAAATAAAACAATAACTTACATCACTTAAATAATAATAATTTAATAATTTAATAACCTAATTAAATTAAATAAATCAACAATATTAATCAAGCCATTAATTTTTCCCATGTGTTTCCCTTTCTCGGGTCTTACAATTCTCATGCACATGTGAAACACTGTGGCAAGTGCCAAAGAACAGAGAGTATCTCTAGAAGGAATGAAATGCCTTTGTAGAATATATTGGAGGTTGAAGTGTTCGACTGTTGGGGTATTGATTTCATTGGCCCCTTGCCTTCCTTATTTTACAAGGAGTATATCTTGTTGGTTGTATATTATGTCAGCAAATGGGTGGAAGCTGCTGCCACCCCCACTAATGATGCTAAGACAGTAATCAAATTTCTCAAGAAGAACATATTCTCTAGATTCAGTGTCCCAAGAGTCTTGATAAGTGATGGAGGTTCTCACTTCTGCAACGCTTAATTGAATAAAGTCTTGGAGCACTACAATGTCAAACACAGAGTTGCTTCTCCCTACCATCCTCAGTCAAATGGACAAGCAGAGGTGTCAAATAAAGAAATTAAGAGGATCCTTGAGAAGACAACTTCTTCCTCAAGAAAGGATTGGTCTATTAAGTTAGACGACGCTCTGTGGGCCTACCAGACTACATTCAAGACTCCAATTGGGTTAACTCCATTCCAATTGGTATATAGGAAGGTTTGTCATCTTCCGGTGGAGTTGGAGCACAAGGCCTATTGGGCCATGAAGTTCTTAAATTTTGATCCATCCTTGTTAGGGGAGAAAAGGAAGCTGTAACTTCATGAGTTGGGAGAGATGTGACTCAATAGTTATAAATCCTCCAAGAGCTACAAAGAGAAAGTGAAGGCCTATCATGATAGGAAATCGGTGAAGAGAGATTTCAAACCCGGTCAACAAGTGCTTTTGTTCAACTCAAGATTCAAATTATTTCCAGGGAAGCTGAAATCCAAGTGGTCAGGCCCATTCACCATCAAAGAGGTGAAATCTTATGGGGCAATTGAAATTGAAGACCCTTGCTCACAAAGGAGTTGGGTAGTGAATGGCCAAAGGCTCAAGCCTTATTTGGATGGTGAAGTTTTGAGGATGACCACCGTCATGCACCTTAGTGAAGCCTAGAGTCCTTACCCGTCAGGCTCGTGACGTTAAACAAGCGCTTTTTAGGAGGAAACCCAGTGCTCTAAACTCATTTTGTTTTAACTTAGTGTTTTAATTTAGTATGATGTTTGTATCCATGTGTGAAATGTGTTAGTATGTTTGTTGTGTTTGTTGAGATGTTGAACTTTGTGTTAAATTTGCATCTGTGAACCTTTGGTAGCATAACTTTGAGTGTTGTCATGCATATTTAGTTTTAGGATGGTGATAGCATGTGCTGGTTGTGGCATTTCGAATTGAGTTCAACCTTTGTGCATCATAGAATGTGGTAGTGTAAAATTGGTTGTTTGTGAGAATAGTAGTAGCATAGCTTGTGTAGTGAATTCATGTCTTAAGTTAAGTTGTGCATGTGCTATGTGAATTGAATGTTTTGCTTGAGTGTGAATGCTTGGTTTGAAGTTGGAAAAGCTTGAAAAATATTTTTGCAAGAGTGAAAGGTTGGTGGGAGCACAATAGAGTCAAAGCCAACCCAACCATAACTCAAAAACACAAAATTTCCACCATTGCAGCTTAACCACCTGGCGACGTACTCGCTAACGCCTAGCGCCAATAGTGAATTCAGCCCCAAGGAGCATTTCAAAGTCCAGGCGCTTGGCGGCACCTTCGCGCCTACTTCGCACCACACCAGAAAAATTGTCCTAGAGTTATTTTACTGATACGTCGCCTGGTGGGAGGTCTTGAGCCGCTAGACGGTACCACTGTGTCAGTTCTTTGTGGGCCATTTTAAGGTGTTTTCGAGCTGGCCCACCCCTCACACTCTTACTACTCATGCCTAGCGCTGCTGCTCTGCTCTCACTTCTACCAAATCTTCTCACCAAATGAAATCCTTAACCCTCTTTCCAAAATCAGAAACCCTAACCCCCAATTTCACTCTATATTTCCCCAATCCTCTCCTCATCTCAAAACCCTAACCTCCAAGTGGACCTCAGTCTCGTGCCATATTCACGTGCTCTCCTCACACTCACTCACATTGTTGCCACACTCTCGCCAAGCGTAGTGCCTTTGTCTCAACCCTTTCCATGCACCAACCTACTCTTCACGAGTTCTCCACCACTCACACTTGCATTCCATTCAAGTAAAACTTCTTTCTTGTGCTATTTTCATCCTAACATCTTTGATATACTTCATTGTTGATTCACTAGCTTAGGGTTTACTTTGCTTTGATATACTTGTTGTTTTTGTTGATATTTGTTGTACATGCTCTTGTTTATTGTTCTTGGGCTTTTGTTGTAGTTGTTTCTCTACTGTTTTGCGCTCATTCACCACAATCCATGGCTGCCCTGTTGTGTACCGCCTGGCGATGGCCAACAGTGCAGGCGATGGCGCCTCGCAGCTCATTGGCGCGAGCTGCGCCTGGCGGCACTTTTGAAAGGGCCAGGCAGTGGCCCGAGTTTTTTGCTTGTTTTTTCTAAATTTCATCTAATTGATGCTTTGGTTGTAAGGCCTTAGTGTTGCACTGGTTTTTGCACCTGAATGACTCTATGTTTTGTTGTTCTAGCTTAGTCTTTATATACAATTAATTCTTTTTTTATTAAATCTCTCATTCCAATGCTAACATTGAATTGTCTCTTTGTACCGAATGTTTATTTTGCAGATGGCATCTTCCTCCAACCCCAAGAGAATCAAGATCGCCATTGGCAACCCCGCTAAAGGGCGGAAACGGAAGGGGAGAATTTATTCTCATCATTTCCTCACTAAAGTCAATGAAGACTACTTCTTAGTGGTCATGCAGAGATAATTTGTAGTAGAGAGGAAAGTGATTCTGAAACCAGGGGCAGTAAATGAATTCCAACTGGTGTTGAGCCGACACAGTTGGGTAGCTACCTTGGCACATTCAGTGTAACCTTGGTTAAAGAATTATATGCCAATGCCAAAGTTACCACCTCTGCAGCTCCCACCTTCCTCAGCTATGTGAGGGGGGAAACGGTGCCCTTTGATGCCGAAACGATCAATCAATTCTTGGGCACCCAGTTGGCTGATGATGTAGAATGCCAATTCTCAACGTTAGATGATGAAATAGTGGGACCTGGAGAGCTCCTCCAATCACTCTACTTGGCAGGGGAAGGATTTCATGTGGGCACGATTCAGCGAGGTTCCCTTCACCCCCTGGCCCGATTCTGATCAACTTTTGTTCACGCCAACATCTTTCCATGCTCCCATGTGTTTGATCTCACGAAGGGACGAGCCACCATCTTGTACACCATTAACAGGTCAGGTGATGGATGTGGGCCAACATATTGCTAATGAGATCCACTGGTGTGCCAATGCTGTTTGCAAGGCCGTTCTAGGCCATCCCTCTCTCATCACCCATCTTGCATCCTAGCAAGGGTGGACACATTTGTACCCCTTTTGTAGGACCTAGACTTTTGCTATTTTCAGAGGTTCTGCTCAATTGCTCCCAAACCCTAGAGGCGCCACCAACAACTGGCAAAGCCAGAGCCCGAGCCAGATGCAACCCCTACGATTGAGTCCGCAAATGATGGTGAGGAGGAGCCAGATAGAGAGGGCGAGGATGATGCCTAGGCTTGGAGAGAGAGACTCACTTTAGCAAGACTTGTTTTGTGGATAGTCCTGATTTGATTTATGTTTTTAGACTTCAGTTTTTAAATTTCAGTCTTTAGTTTTCAGTTGTTGTTAGGAAATTTTGTGACTTGGCTTATTTAGCTGAGATGATGCATGTGAATCCATGACTTGAAACGCTTTGCATGTTGATACATTCCATGCCTCCTGAAGAAAACAATTTTGAAATTGCACAATCAAAAAAATTATACATTCCAAACTGATAAATATTGGTCGAGGTTGTAACCGACCAAATAGAACATTAAATATAATACTCAGGAGTTAATCCAAGGTCGTCTCCTAGTGACCAAACCTTTCATTCAAAGTTTGTTTTCCAAATGCAATTCAACACAATGGGGGGTTGGCAGATTAAGATTCCAGAACTATGAAAATAAATTAAACAGTTTTGCAAATGCTAATAAAACATATTATAAACAGTATTGACTTCCTTGAATTTGAATGCAATTTCACTTATCATAGGTCACATAATTAGGGTTTTGGTCTCACCCAACCCACTCGTTCAAACCCACAACACAACTACATTCATACAAGTACTAATATTTGTTTAATTTTATAGATGAACAAAGGAAATCTTTGAAAAAATATTAGAGGCTGACAAAGGAGGAATATTCTTTTTATATGGATATGGAGGCACAGGAAAAACATTCATGTGAAAAACACTCTCATCTACCACACGATCCAAAAGAAAGTTTGTCTTGAATGTTGCATCAAGTGGAATAGCTTCTTTGTTTCTACCAGGAGGAGGGACAACACATTTCAAATTCAATATTCCAGTCCCTACTCTAGATAACTCAATTTGTAACATTTTTCAGGGCTCTAAGTTATCACAATTATTAAAACATGCTGATTTAATTATTTGGGACGAAGCACCTATGCCACACAAATATTGCTTCAAAGCTCTTGATAGAACATTGCATGATATAATGAACAAAAAAAAATGAAAGTAGGATAATTTTTAGTGGAAAAGTTATTGTTTTTGGTAGGGATTTCAGGCAAATACTACTAGTTATTCTAAGAGGAACAAGATCAGATATTGTTCACGCCACTATCAACTCATCTTATCTTTGGTATCATTGTCATATCTTAACTTTAACATAAAAATATAGGTCTATTACAAGTTGGACTGGACACGACTAAGACAACAGAAATTAAACAATTTGCTGATTAGATAGTCAAGGTTGGGGATGGTACACTGGTTATACCAAATGATTGCTTAGTGGAAATTAACATTCCACCAAAATTTCTGATAATGAAATTTGTAGATCTTATTCATGCTATTGTCAATAACACATATCCAAATTTAACAACAAACTGCTTCAATGACAACTACTTGCAGTCTAGAGCTATATTGGCTAGCAAAATAGACATTGTCAATAAGATTAATGAATATGTTTTGTCCTTAACACCAGGTATATCATGATGTTATAATCATCCTTCTTTATTATAGTTTAGCAACAACTATGTTTAAATCTTTCAATAATGATATATGATACCTACTCAATCCACTATTATAAGTGAACACAAAGAATATCTCAATTTTGACAACATTGTCGACACATAAGATATGGTTGTTGATGCATATCATCAAATCACCCCAGAATTTCTTAACACACTCACTACATTAGGACTCCCAAGTCATAACATTAAACTCAAGATTGGGGCCCTAATTATGCTTTTAAGGAACTTGGACCAAGCTAGGGGACTATGTAATGTGAGTAGATTAGTTGTAAGTAGACTAGGAAATCATGTTTTTGGAGCAAAGATAACTATTGGAACTAGAAAAGGTCGGGAAGTATATATACATTCCTCAAATCTTTATGTCACCGTCACAGACATCATGGCCTTTCATGCTTATTAGAAGGCAATTTCAGGTAATGCTATCATATGCAATGACAATAAACAAATCTCAAGTTCAATCCCTAGCATCAATAGGATTATACATACCAACACCAGTTTTTAGCCACGGGCAGCTATATGTTGCAGTATTTAGAGTTCAAAGCAAAGTTATGCTAAAGATCCTAATTCATGACAATGAGAAGAAACCTTTGAACTCTACAATTAATGTAGTTTTCAAAGAAGTTTTCCAGAATCTATACCAAGTATGTATTTTTGAATTGTAGCAAACTATCTCAAACATATCTTACTTCTATTAATTTACTTCTATTACTTCATTGTATGGGTTAACATACCTTTGCAGATCAACTTCAACAATTGGTTATTATAACCGGTAGTCAATGGATCCATACCAATAAACACCACCAAATAATTATCATATAGCTAAATTGTAAAAAGAAAAAAAAAAAGACATTCAAAACAGATACTAACCTATTCCCGTGTTGAATATACCATCAAGTACCAACTTCTCCTCATGTATCATCTACAACCTTCCTCTTCCACCATCCATAACTACCCGACAATGTATGTGAATGTTTGAAATAAATTTTAACTACCTACAACCTAATTTGTAAACGTATTGGCTTTTCTGTATGCACCCGACCTATTTCTCTTTACACTCTTACTGTATCAAATTAAACTTCCTATTCCTAAACATCTTAGTTGTTTAATATATCCAAATCCAATCATTTCATGTAACAATGTTCAAATTTTTTTATAATTTCATGTAACTATGTTTCGAAAAATTAATATATTATAATTACTGTATTAAAAATCATATTTATTTTATTCGATTATTATCATCTGCATTTTCAAATTAAATTTCTAAATATAATAAATCAGATTTCTATATATTCCAACATCAAAAATTTCAATAAATAAATCCCTTTCATTATTACTATATTATTGTATTTTATTTCATATTTTTTAATGTTCAGAATTCAACGTTTTAACATTATTCATTATTTAACTTTATTTTTTATATTATCAATCCCTTTCTTTTAAATATTATTATATAAAAAATAATTTATACCAATATAATAATAATTAAATTAAATATCATAATAACAATTAAAAACAAAAAAAAAATACAAAAACCCGTGCATAAACACGGATTTCAAACTAGTTTATGCAGAACTTGATACAACTTTGACTAATTTGTTGATCTAAGAACAATAAATATTTATAATAATAATAAGATATTTCATTATTATTTATATCTTAAGAATGGTATCTTTCTTAACTTAGTTACATTAACCTGATATTGTGGTTGTCATTATTCTATTTTACCAAAAATAAGTAGAAAGAAAAAAAAAGTAATATAAATATTGTTTTATCTCCATCACATGGAAATGTTTTAATCTAACGAATTAATTATTTAGTTGTTAAAGTCACTCTAACACTAACACACATGATAGACACAACTAATTAAGAAGCAAGATGAGATTCTTATAGTGGAGAAATTCTTGTAGGTGGGGTATGAAAAAAAAAAGGCTTAGCAATAGCATTAACTAGTAAATGACTAGGTATCATGGGGGCACCACTAAACAAAGTAGTTATGTCTTAATTTACTTTTAACTTTTTCTTTTCATATCTTTAAAGCAAATTTGATGTAATCCAACCTTCCATGTCCTAGCTGGTACTCATAATGCAATATTAATCACATGTCCCATTTAGGGTTTTGTTTCCCTATGAATTTTACCAGAACAATATTGGATTAAACATGGACACTTTAACATATACCAATTTTTTATCTCATTCAAGAAAAAAATTGCTTAGTTTGAAATAGGAATATATTTGTACAAGATTTTCTATTGCCACATCTAAAAAAGGAAAAATAAGAAGAAAAAAAAAAACAGGTAAACTTGACCATAAGTTAAAATTAGGTCATGCCAGAGTTAAATATAAATTTTTGAAGAAATTTTCATATTAATTTATGCATGAATTCATTTTATTTTTTTATATATGTTGTGGGAAAACTTGTCCAAATATAAAAGATAAAAGTTAGTGGAGAAGTGGAGACAAATAATTATTTATAAAGGTTTGTTTGTAACAATAAAGGTTAAAAAAATACTAGCTACTGGTAAATTTTTAAATCAAATTCTATCTTGGAAATACGGAGGATGATTTATATATCAAGCATCGTGTGTACCTTCAATGAATTTTTTTTATTATTATTAATATTACATAGAAAGTATCTATGTGTCTAAGGTTAGGTATTGAACATCATCTTAGTGTGGATGAAAGGTTATTGAAACTGATGTTATAGTTATATTCTTTTGTAATGTAAGAGTAATGAGGTGTTTAAAATTTTCACAAACACAATATTAGTCCAATGTTATGTTTCAAATTTAAAAATTAAATAAAAAATAAAAGTTATCGAGAAGAATATATATCAATTTTATGTTTGTTTCAAGTTTTGTGAAACCATTTCTGTCAAAGAAAAAAAACCATTATCAGGATACATTTGTTGAGAAATATTCTCTCCAAATTCATTTTCGATAAGGTGTATAATTCATATATATATATATATATATGAGAATGACAGAATAAATTGGGAAGTATGTGATTAATTGAAAATATATATGCTTAATCAACGGCTAATTCTCTCAATTATTTCTGAACCTTTTTTATAGGTCTTTAATTATGCATTTTTTTTATAGTCTGTAAAACAGTTATTTTATGCGTAAAATAGAAGAAATATATTTTTCCTTCGGAAATTCAACTGGAAAAATAATTTGAAATTTCGCATAAAGTTTAGGAACATACTCAGTGATTAAACTGAAAAGAAAAATCATCTTTTAAAGGCTGTCCTTTTCATTTAAGCACACATTGTCTCATATAATTGTTTACAAAATTATTATTTTCTGAGTATCTTATTACTATATACAAAAAATGTCCCCTACATCTCAACCTAGGTGGAACATAAAATAAAGTTAAATTACATTGATAGCTACAATAGATCCAGGGATCACAACCTTCAAAACTTTTGCAATGATCCTGTATAGATATAATATATGCAGAACTTAGAGACAGAAGATTAAAAGAATATTTGGTAGACGTATTTAAATTCACATGAAATAACATGATATGCCTTGACCTCATAGTTGACATTATTAAAAATTTAATACCAAATGAAACTCGAGTTAAACACACATAAGATACCAGATTAAAGCAATACATTCATAGATCATCTCTTTTATATGTTATTTAATTTTTTCATTTTTAATAAATACAAAACTTAGAATAGAAAATATTGTATTAAAAGTAAAAGAATGATGTATTAATCTCATAATAATTATATATATATATATATATATATATATATATATATATATATATATATATATATATATATATATAT
>Ga0214544_1006590_pt1 | contig 21247 bp, 10 predicted proteins | sample CNSS3metaG_FD_160074 | JGI IMG/M metagenome (GOLD analysis project Ga0214544, IMG submission 160074) | Root nodule microbial communities from cowpea collected in UCLA plant growth center, Los Angeles, California, USA - CNSS3 | ecosystem: Host-associated > Plants > Roots > Nodule | place: USA...
GGACACTGCGAAAATTAACATGTCAACTTAATCAATTTTCAGAATAGCTGTCGGAACTAAATTTACATATTAAATTTGGGTATAAAAACACTAAAAATATTTTGAAGATACTAATTTTATTTAACACAGGTCATATTTTTAGAAACTAAAACTTATTTAAACTATTTTTTGTATGTACAATTATAAGTTAAAATTCATAATCTCATGTATTCTGCTTGAAAACCTCTTGTCCTAGGATCAATGCTAGACATTTTTACATACAAAGGATGTATTTGGCAAAACAAAAAAAAGTAGACATATAATATTTCATAAAAAAAGTAGACATGTAATTTTATTAATTATTATACATTTTATTACGTACAAAATATTTTATTTATCAAATGTTTACATAATGTTATTTAAAAAAATGTTTAATTTTTCTTTTGAAATTAAAAGTTTTTTTTTGTCAAAAATACTTTTAAATTCTTTTTTTTTCATTTACATTATTAAAGTGGGTTTTGTCATTTTTAATAAAGCAAATATTTTATCAGACTTGCACGAGGTGGGGTGTACCTAAAATATATCACTTGTAATTAAATAACAAAATGCATCTCTAATCTTCTTTTTTTCTCATTTCTTAGAAAACTTTAGAGAAAAGGATATGTGAAAGAAATTTCAAAGATGGGACAGAGTTTATAAAGCATTCATATCTACAAACCTAACAGAAAGAAAGGTACAATGATATGAACTCTATGAGATTTGCTAAATTTAAGAATATGGTGGATTTAAAAAAATAATAATTAGATCAAATGATGATACGATAAAAAGAACATTGATATACCCAAAATATTGTAGAAATGAAGATAGGAACAATATATATAAGAGTAAAATGAGTCAATCATTAGTGGAAATAATGAAAATTAAAATAATTTCTTGAACACTCCATCTTCAAAACATTTTTGGAACACCCAATTTAAAAATACATTTTAAATTGTTTAATTCAAATTAATAAAAAATAATAATACAAATGCATCTAAATTGTACAATTCAAAAAACTTTATTTTTGTTGTTCCTGAGTGTTATCCTAAACATTTTTTTATCAATTAATCATTTTTTTTTATATCCCATAGAGTTGTGAAAAACATCATGAAAATTCAAGTGAAAAACCTTTAATCGTATAATGTTGCTTATTAGCTTGCTTTACCCTTCGATTGTTATAGTTTTGGATTTTCACAAATGTGACTAAGGCTTTTCTTTCTACAATCTCATAATTGCTATCAGCACCCCATAGTAAAAGCAGAGAGACCAAAATACCCTTTGAATTTAACTTCAGATTTAGTGCGTGTTTGGTTACGTGTTAAATTGACGTAGAATTGGTTTTCTAACGCGAAATCAGTATGTGTTTGATTTCCAAAATTAGATAAAGAGTAAAAAATTTACATTAAATAAAAAACAATTAATTCTTACTTTTGCTTTGGAAAATTAATTCTGCTAGAATCAATTTTTCAACACTGAACCAAACACACCCTTAATTATTTTCATTGCGATATCTTCATCTTTCTGGTACACAATTCATTGTTGTCGCTTCAGATCGTTCCAAAAGTTTTTCAGAATATTCAATCTAAAGTACTAATATTTGGAATGTGTTTTCTAGAGTCAAAACTAACATTCCACAAAATATAATTCAGAAGGAATTTTTTTTTTTCAATAAATACCTTTCGGTGTATATTTTGAAATTGATGATGCAGAAATATCATCAACAGTCATTCAAACAAGAAAGAGTTAAATATTTTTTTTTTAAATAATATTTTATACGATTTTCATAAAAATACAAAAACTCCATTATCCTACTCATTCGTACTTTTTCAACCTATCAGAGTCTACTTAATCTCATACTAACATTACCGCTATCACTACCTAAACTTGACAAATTAGTTATAGTTTGAACCAACTTCCAAATACAATAGAAAGGGTAGAACAGGTATTTTAGAAGTATTAGGGTGGAGGTAGCAATTATGGAGTTGCAAGAAGAAAAAGCCTTGTTGCCTTTGCTGCCAAGTCCGCCATAAACGTTCATTCTCCCCCCTTCGAAGCAGCCTATTTTTCATCACTGTTGTAATTAATTTTATATATCAGCGTTAAATAATTAAATTTTAAGTAATTAATAATTGCATCTAATTTGAAAAAAAATTATAGGTGAAATGGATTACTAGATATTTGTGTGTTTGTTTAGCATGATTAGTTAACTGAGTGTAAAAACTTAATATAAGGCCTAGAGAAAATTATTTATTAGCCATGACACTTGAATAACTTTTACACTTTATACTACTTACATATAAATAATAATCAACAAATGTTAGGTAGGAGTAATGATTCTGGCAGACAGAAGTAAATGAAAATATAAAAATTAAAAAAAAAAAAAGATTAAATATATTTGTAGTTCGTATGCGAAATTGAAATTTGTTTCTCTTACAAACTTTGATACATTTTAGTCTCTAAACTTTAAAATTGAATGGATATAATTCTCCAAACCGTATGGCACATGTTAAATGACGATTCAGGTTTGCATTTGAATTGGAACATGTCAAACTGTATAAACAACTCAAACGTTAGTCTGAAACAACTCAAACAATCTAAAAATATTAACGCAATTAGATTAAGAGGATTATACTTATTCATTTTGAAAAGTTGAAACCAAAATGTATCAAAATTTAAGACAAAGACAAATATCAATTTCTTGTCAAAATTTAGGAACTAAAATTATATTTTAAAAAAAAAAGAAACCTATTTATATCATCAACAATATGTCTTATCATTACCTCAACTCATTGATTACATGCATAAAATGATATTATAAATTTGACTGCTATAACCAAGATAACAACTGCTATCTTATTCACTATACACCAAGTTCTTTCAGTTTCATAGGAGTATCAAACTACAATTACTATAGACAAAAATCAATTCAGAATAACAGATAAATTGTCTTAGTTTCAATCTTGAATTCTGATCATTCTGAAACAACAAAGAGTACAGAGTCTAGACCATCAAATGCAGATTACAAGCAATCCTAGAATAGCATGACGAGAGAGAAGCATGTTTCACTCTCCTTCTGGACCTCTCCCTAACAAAGTCATCAAAAAATCTTTGTAGTCCCCTGAGGTATCCCCTATAACATCATCATCAAGACTGCACTTGAACATGTTAGAATATTCAAATCTTACTTTCAACAAGTCAACTTCGGCTCGAGTTACGATAGCTCTGTTCAGTGAATCTTCATCGGTTCCAAAACCAACAATTGAATCTCTTATAACCTTTTATATGCATAAAATCCAAAAACAATGAGATTAGAATCAATTGCTGCTTTTTAGTATTCTCAAAATGAATGATACAGGAATGGATTAATAAGTCAAGCTGAAGAAATTAGGGTTTACCTTTGCAAAATGTTTCTCAGGGGAATCTATACACAATATTACCAGCTGTAGGAGAGTTTCCAAATCACCATTACCACAACTTTTTATGCCCTGTCAAGAAAATAATCCAAACCCCTTATGGATGCAATACAATAATCCACTATCAGTGAGATTTTCTAAACTATTAATTACCAAGATACTGTCACATCATTGTGGTAAGTAACTAATGTTTTCACTTAAGGTTAAAAAAAAGTTCTTGTTTCAGGTGACAAAAATCAAAATCTTATACAAGAACCGAAAATTTGAAAGCAAAACCTGTTCCAATGTATTCCCATAGAGGTTTTTGTAGCATGCAAAAGTTTCCCGAAGCTGGAAAAGATTCCTGGTGCTAAGTGTCCACACAATATGATCATCATCCAATTTTTTGTTGTTGATAGCTTCATGCAGTTTTGATGCTTCTGACTTGGCAACCTCCAAATTTACAGCAACTTTATCATATCTATATGAGCTTACCAAGCTCACTAAAAGCTGTGAAACAGTATTATGCAATCACTTTTCCAGAGAAAACAAACCATGGAACAAATTGGAAACTGAATCTGATAGTGAAGTTAGTCATTAATACAACATTACTCGAACTTTTGTAATACCGTGTGAAAAAGTGAACTTTAAATTTAACTCGACTTCGTAAAATCAGCTTGTAAGGTAAGGTGAGGTTTATACTTATGTATATGTATTATGAATCTCACTTATCTTTAGGCGATGTAGGATCTCTGACAACTTGAGCCTTAAACTAAGAATTACATAACACTTACCTAAAAAACAGCTACTTCTTACTAGATTAGACAAACTCAGGTAAATGTTTTTGTTCTGTGTGTCTACGAAAGTTCCATGTTCTTACCTTTTTGAGAGGTGCAGCAACATTGGCAATAATGTCCTCCTCGAGTGAAGAATCGAAGAGAGAGCAATAAGCCTGCCTCACAGCCACCAAATGGTTAGGATTTGATGCACATGTTATTTCAACCAGAACCTGAAGCTGTTTGATCCCTTTTCTCTTAGCTTTCAATGCACTGTTTGCTAGTCTTGCGTGCCTTTCTGGAGGCTCATAAGTCCACAGAATTATAGCATTCTGTCATGCATCACAAGTGTGAGTCATAGATCACATGATCACTTAAAAAAAATGACATGATTTTGGAATATGATTGAAGTTTAGCAGTGAAGTGAACTTCATCCATGGACAACAAAAAATGAGTCCAGATTTTCTATTTGGTTTCTTAATGTTGTTCTCTGCTGAACACTAACAGTACACCGATGTTGATACTAAAATCAATAAAATCAGTATCTATGAATGTATTTTGCAAACAAAAATAAGAACAGTTCTGAACAAAATACGACAGAGAATCCAAATTCTAAAAAATGTGTCAAAAGCCTTATACAATTGTTAGTGTAAATATGAATGACATACTCTAAAATCACCAGACAATTCTGAATGGAGACGATCAATGAGTGATTCATTGTAAAGCTGCTTATAAGTTTCTGCAATTTCCTTCCTCTGTTGAGCATTCCTGTGTCCCAATACCAGTATCAGTGCTCTCTCATCTGTCCCAAATCCTGCACCAAATTTCCCACAATCATTATAAAGCTTCTAATTTGACATTAACCAAGAAAGAAAAATAGGACTAAATAACAAGAAAAAGCATCCATTGGCAATACCTCCAATGTCCCATTAATCAAATTCCCATCAATACTAAGAAAGCTCAAAACTTTGTCACAGACTCAAACATTCGACTCCATTGGGACGATAAAAAAAACCCACACAATTGCAGACAAAAATCATGTCTGCGGAAAACCCATCAGCCCAGAAATTAAAAACTACAAAACTTGATGTTTTTTTAAACAATTTTGCTTCCTAAATCTTGTATCACTTGGATCATGACAGAATTCGGTTTTTCAAATGTATCTTCAGCTTTAACACTCGTTTTTTCTTTTAATGTTTTGAGACAAAGATAGAGAGAAACCTTGAAAAGCCTTTCTGAGTCTTTCACTGTCTTGGGTAGGAGAAGGAACAAGCTCTGGCAGTTTCAATGAAGCCATTTCCCTGAGACAATGAACTTGGGTTTTTCAGTGCTTACAACAAATCCACGTTAAAAGAAAAAACACTTCACACGTGTTTTTGAATGTTTCAGTTCTTGTTCCCTCCTCAACGAAGCTCGCTAAAATTAAGATTTCGACAAGCCTTAAAGATTTACCATTTTGCCCCTGTCGCTGCTCGGTTTTTCAACTTCGGAAATTCCAATTAAAAGTCCTTTGCTTTTATGAAATTGAATAGCGCACCTTCATTCTCCTGAATTTCTGGGTAGCACCCCACACTTTTCACTTATTTAATTTTTGGACCTGACTGAGAAACTGATCAGGTTGCTATAATTATGATAATTATGACATATGTTACTTCTAAGTGGCATTCTGTGATGTTTCATTTTTAAGAATTCGCTTTCAACAATGTTATAATAAAACATGTTCCTATTAATTAAATATATCCAAAAGTTATGTTTGATTAATTTAATTTTCAAAAAAATACTTTATTAATTTTAAAGCAAATAAATCTACACGCTGCTGACATGAGAAGTTGACATAAAAATACAACTTTTCTCATTTTCATTATTTTGAAAATATCAGAAGATTATCCAAAACAAACGATTTTTTTCAAAAATTTCTTATTTTGACCAGTCTTTAGTTGTAAAATTAGATAACTGAACTTTTTACAGTTAAAAATACCAAATGGAGTTATTTTTCGTTTAACCTTGTCTCTTTAAGTGCAGGGGAAAATTCAGAAAATACTCAAAAATTCAGATGAGTGTGTTTTAGCAATGATAGCAATTTACTTTATAGTAAGAATTGATGTGCTTCTTTGTCTACGAATAAAATAAAATAAAGTTGCATTCATTAATCACACATTTCATAATCATATCACCTACCATCTACCAAAACGTGTGGAACACATCACTCCCTATTCATAAAATCTTAACAACCACATATAAAAGATAATTGTAATATAGTTACACCAAAATAAGATAATTAATTGTAAGGACCAGAAAATGTTTAAGAATAGAAGAAGATGATTGTAAGCAAAACTCAATTGTTTTGTTATTAAAAACTTGAATTATAAATAGAAAACCGATCAAGTTTTATTTTATTAAAATTATTATTTTTCTAGATTTTTTTCTACCTCTTTATTGTTAGTTATTTAAACGTGTGAATAAACAGTCCTATTTTATAGGACTGAGTGGGTCTGTTTAGTTGCTAAGCTCTTGTCTAGATTGTTGCCATGCAGTTTTTACGTTTCTGTTTCATTTTTATTCTGTTTGAGAGTCACGTCTGTAAGGCTTATAAAGCCATCATTCTATGATTTAATAAAGTATGCAATCTCTTCATTTTATCAGAGTGTTATTCATACATTGAGTGTTAACAATTGGTATCAGAGCTCCGCAAGGGGCCTGATCCAGGGAGACTGAAGAGAGCATCAACTGTGAGTTTAAAGCCATGACTACCTCAGATAAATTTGTTCAACCAGCCATTCCAAGGTTTGATGGGCACTATGATTTCTGGTCCATGACTATGAAAAATTTTCTACGCAGCAAAGAACTATGGCAGCTCGTGGAAGATGGAATTCCAACGCTTGGTGCAACGTCCACGGAGGTGCAGAGGAAGAGTGTAGCTAATGCACAATTAAAGGATCTGAAAGTGAAGAACTTCTTGTTCCAAGCTATTGATCGAGAAATTCTTGAAACGATATTGGACAAAAGCACGTCACAAGCAATTTGGAGATCCATGCAACAGAAATATCAGGGATCAACGAGGGTCAAACGTGATCAACTTCAAGATCTTCGACGTGAGTTTGCACTATTGGCGATAAAGGATGGCGAGAAGGTTGATAGCTACCTTGGGCGCACACTCAGCGTGGTAAACAAAATGAAATCTAATGGTGAAGTAATGGATTCCAGCATCGTGGTGAGCAAGATACTTAGATCTTTAACCACAAATTTCAACTATGTAGTGTGCTCTATCGAGGAGTCTAATGACTTGAATACATTGAGTCTTGATGAACTCCATGGCAGTCTGCTCGTTCATGAACAATGAATGCAGAGTTCTCAACCAGAGGAACAAGTTTTGAAAGTTATGCACGATGATAAAGCGGGTCGTGGTCGTGGTTGTGGAAATCGTGGACGTGGGCGAGGTCGTGGCAAACAGCCTTTCAATAAGGCATTAATTGAATGTTTTCAATGCCATAAGCTTGGCCATTTTCAATATGAATGCCCTGGAGTTGAAAAACATGCTCATTACACTGAAGCGGCAATTGAAGACGAAAATGAGATTTTGTTGGTAGCATATGAAGAGGTGACACATCCTGTTCAAATGGAGGATTAGTTTCTGGATTCTGGCTGCAGTAATCATATGACGGGAAATAAGCTTTGGTTCACAAAAATAGATGAAGAAGGACTCCATAAAACTGTCAAGCTTGGTAATGATACTACACTTGAGGTGGCTGCTAAAGGAAGCATTCGGGTTCAGATTAATAATATTAATCACGTTATTTCAGATGTTTATTACGTTCCAGAACTCAAGACCAATTTATTAAGTCTTGGACAACTTCACGAAAAAGGGCTTACCATTTTGATCCAACATGGTGCATGCAAAATATATCATCCAGACAAGGGATTGATCATTCACACTACCATGCGAGGAAACCGAATGTTTTATTTATCAGCTTCAATGTGTCCTCAACATTCTCAATGTTTCCAAGTGGAAGATACGTCAGAACAAGAAACACAATTGTGGCATAGACGATTTGGACATCTCAATTTCAAAGGACTTAATACACTTGCACAGAAGCAAATGGTGATCGGGCTACCCTCACTGAAAATTTCTACTATTGTGTGCACTACATGTCTTGTTGGTAAATAGCACCGTGATGTCATACCAAAGTTAAGTTCTTGGCGCGCATCAACTAAATTACAGTTAGTTCATGCTGATATATGCGGTCCCATCTCACCCGCTTCGAATAGCCGCAAAAGGTACATACTAAGCTTTGTTGATGATTATTCACGTAAAACATGGGTTTATTTTTTGCATGAAAAATCCGAAACCTTCAATACATTCAAGAGCTTCAAAGCCTGTGTTGAAAAGGAAGTTGGGACTCATCTTGTTTGTTTGAGAACCGATAGAGGAGGGGAGTTTCGGGTAAAATGAGACACTTTTTGGGAATAGAAGTAATACAGAATGAAGCATGTATTTTCATTTGCCAAAGGCGATATGCGCTTGCGATCCTAGCACGTTTTAATATGTTAGACAGTAACTCAGTACGAAATCCCATGGTACCGGGAACCATTTTATCCAAGGATGATGCAGGAATTCCGGTAGATATTACAAAGTTTAAACAAGCAGTTGGTAGTCTCATGTACTTGACAGTCACACGACCAGATTTGATGTTTGGAGTCAATTTAATTAGTAGATACATGGCCAATCCCAAGGAGTCTCATTGGGCAGCAACAAAACGACTTCTCAGATATTTAAAAGGCACTATTGAACACGGTCTCTTCTATCAAAAGGGAAGGAAGATGAGTTTCGCAGCTTATAGTGACAGCAACTATGCAGGGGATTTGGATGATAGGAGAAGTACTACTGGATCAGTGTTCATGATTAGACCTGCAGCTGTATCTTGGGCCTAAAAAAAACAGCCTATGGTAAGCCTATCTACCACCGAGGCTGAATATATTGCTGCAGCATATTGTGCATGTCAATGTATTTGGCTCAAACGAATTTTAGACCATCTTGGAGTAGAAGGAAATGAAGCTACAGAGATCTTCTGTGACAATAGTTCTACCATACAACTGTCTAAGAATCTTGTTTTTCATGGTAGGAGTAAGCATATTGCAGTAAGGTTCCACTTTCTCAGAGATTTAGTCAATGATCAAATTATCACACTGAAGTACCGCAATACAAATGAGCAGGTGGTTGACATTATGACAAAAGCTTTGAAGCTTGACCAATATGAAAAACTTAGACGTATGCTTGGAGTACTTGCAATCAATGAAATAAGCTAAAGCTTAAGGGAGGGATTGTTAGTTATTTAAACGTGTGAATAAACAGTCCTATTTTTTAGGACTGAGTGGGTCTGTTTAGTTGTTAAGCTCTCGCCTAGATTGTCGTCATGTAGTTTTTACATTTCTGTTTCATTTTTATTCTGTTTGAGAGTCACGTCTGTAAGGCTTACAAAGCCATCATTCTATGATTTAATAAAGTATGCAATCTCTTCATTTTATCAGAGTGTTATTCATACATTGAGCGTTAACATTTATAACTCTAATCATTTTAGCCATTTATTTGAATATGAAAGTGCACAGTAGAAGCTTTGGTGTAAATGACATTATTCTATCCTATCAAAATTTGAATTAAAATAACTTCATATTTTACTTATTTTAGAGTGAATTTGTGAGATGCTTGTATGTGTGAGAAAAATTCTTAAATGTGTCTCTTTTGGGTTCAAGATGAATCTCTACATGTTAGTGATCATCAGAACATCGTTTAAAGTGAATTCGTGAAATGTTTGCATGTGTGAGAAAATTTCTTAAATATGTCTCGTTTGGTTTATGCATGTTAGTGATCACAAAACATCGCTAAGATAATTAACAAATTATTAATTAATTGAACACATTTTCTTCTAGATAACTAGGTGAATTGTGCACATTTTTTTTATTTAAAAAAAAAATTAATGACCTTGGCAATTGTAGACCAACTTTATTCCGGTTCATAATTATCTCAGCGTAGCTTTGGATTATCTTACACAAATTCACACTTGTTTGTTGACTAAGTTAAAATGTTCAATCAAATTCATATGAACACCTTCAATTACTTGGACAAATAAATGAGGTTCACTTTTATAGAGACAGTGACGTGGATGAATAATTTATAAGGTATAATTTCTGACCACGTTTTCCTCAACATAATTATAAAGGACACGGGTTCCATGTTGAACACTCTAAAAAATATTAACATATGTTACATGTCACCAAAATATTAGAAAAAAATTGAATATGTTTACATAATAATTATCTTTTAAGATTTTATACCTTGGTTGTGTTTATATGTGTATGAAACCAACCACAAGTTAAAGGATAGAGTCATATTCAAGTTTGTGTCCTTAAGGATGATTTTGAATTTGAATATTGCATATGAAAGATTATGATTGAGGATGGAGATTCTATTAAAAAAAATCTTTCAATTTTTTGGATCAATAAATATTTGGTTCAATAAAAGAAAAGATGGAATCAAAAAGAGTGTTTATTTTTAGATTTAAATCTTAAATTTCATGCAAAATGTTATAGTAAACTTACAAAAGCAAAATGAGTGAAAACTATTAATTGGTGAAATTAAATAATGTAGTTGTTATAAATAAATAAATAAAAAGTCTCTGTGAAAATTTTACTTATCTTGTGGCCTTAGGGTCAATTTTTGAGTTCGTCAATAAAAATGAATAAGTGCATTCTCATTGTTTTTAATTATTGAAAAGAGTGGAAATAATCACTACTAAAAAAATTCATATTTTTTGTTAATTTTGTTTTGAAAATTTTTTGGTAGGAAATACTTGTAAGTTTTATAAATTTGTAGGAAATAATTACTCACGAAGTAATTACTTGTCAATTATAATTCTTAGAAAAATAACAAAAAAAAATATTTTTTTCAATTTATTTTAATAAATTTACAAGAAAATCTCATGTAATATAAAAATTTCTAGTAGTGAATTAGTATGAATAATTCTTCCTAAAAAAATATAGTATTCAATATTAAGAATATCAAGATACTTATAAGTGGATAACATGGTAGTATTTAATTGAAATTTTAAAAGATCTTTTAGAATCATTGATATTTAGAATAAGATATTTCAATGATTATTTTATTGTTTAGATGTTGATGATATTTGTGTGACTTTTTATTCCATAAAACATTTTCTAACTTAAAAGTAACAATAATAGAGTTACTTCTTTCCAGTTTCAAATTTTTTTTTTACTCATAAATAAGTGCTTTTAGCAGTTCATTTCTGAGATATTGTTTTTATGATTATTCAGTCAATAAAAAACAATGTTTTTCTTTTTCTTATACTTATTTAGGTTTTATATGTTATTTTTTTTTTATCTTACTACATTTTTTTTTAATTTTCCCTTTAATCACAAGATCGAATTTTTTTAACATGATTTAAACTTTTTAATGTTCAACAAGATGAAATTTTAGTTATTAAGAGTTTTATGAAAATCAACAAACAACAAAGAAAAACTAATAAATAAAAGACAATTATTAGACTAGGGTTATAAAAATTCTTATCAAATATTTATGTGAAAATAATATATATATATATATATATATATATATATATATATATATATATAAAGTAAACTAATAGATCCATTTTATAATCACTTTAAACCTTCTGTTTTAAAATAAAATATTTAAACTAGTAATTAAAACTTTCAGTCTATATTAATCAAATTTGTTTATGTTTTATATTATTTAATTTTTGTGTTCGAAATTTCTTTGAAATTTATGAAAACAAACAAGTGTTAAATGGCTGGTTGATATTTTGAAAGCTTGGTCTACATGTCCCATCAGGTACAAAGAGTTGACATGAAAACAACAAACAATTATGTCCATTCATGTTTGGAAAATTTAAATCCATGTTTCTCACATGGATTCTTTAATATATCATTTTCCAACCTACCAATTCTCACTTGATTTCATTCAAGAATGCATCTAACAAAGATTGTGCTTATCCTAGACTCACAATTATAGAGATTCACATTTTTCTCACATAGGAAAAAAAATTAACAATTGAATTTTATATTTATCTCAATTTTATAAAATTAATTTAAAAATGAAATTTATATTTATTTATATATTATAAATTTATTTTATTTTTATTGTTAGAAGTGGGCTTTTAAAGCCTAACTCAACTCCAAAAAATCAACTTGTAAGGTGAAGTTTGCACCTCACTTATATACTATAAAATTGTCTTATCTTTAGTTGATGTGGGATTTCCATTACACCCCTCGTGTAGAGGTATATATATATATATCGTGCGTGGGGTTACAAATTAATGGATAGTCTGTTAGCGGTCCAATAGCAGGTGAAACAAAATATCCAAAAAATCTCGTTAGGATATGTTTTTTTTTTTTTTAACAATAGCTCTGATATCATGTTAGAATCATAGATTAGACATTAATGATAATTTAATAATAAATGATACGATAAAATTAACAAATAATAAATTTTATCAAAATTATTAAAAAATTAATTTGAAGTCTAATATAATTTTATAAAATAAGTTTTTAAAATAAGATCTACACAAAATATATATATATATATATATATATATATATATATATATATATATATATATTGGTTTTCTTCTGATATACTTTAGTGGATGTCATATGTAATAGTTAAATTAAGGATTGTAAGCAACTTATCATATAAAGTTCTGGGTTGCACTTCTCCAAGGTCAAATTGAATTAAATATTTGATCATGAACTTAACTTGTTTGCATACGTTGAAAATTATTGTATATGTCATATTACATAAATTTCAACAAGCAAATGTTCCTAAACCATAATGAGTTTCTGAAAAAAAAAAAATGTCGGTGGGATAATAAAGCTCTTTCAGATTCTACTCTTGCATGCTTGATATTTGGATTATTTATTTTTATCATGTGAAAATAAAATTTTGAACCTTGTAACTAAAAGTTATATATATGAACTCATTTTTAGATTTTTCTTTTCATTTTATTTTAATTATATTTTAACTATAAAATCGACTATTTGTAAAATTTGATATGTTCAATTTAATAATTAATCCAAACACACGAAATCTTGAAAAATAATTTTTTTTTCTGATAAGAACAGAATGAAAGGTAAAAGGAAAAACACCTTGATCAAGGAAAAAAAACTATAAAAGTAAGTCTATTCAATGGTTCCCTTATATAAAATTCAGTTCAATTATTCCATTGACATCAATGATTGCATTATATTTAAATATTAGCATTCTAAGTGGTCATAATAGAAATTAAATCATCTCAGTGGCTTAGTTGTATACAGCAAAAAATGAAGGGCATGTCTGCAACTACTTCAATAACTTCAATAACATAAAAAATAATTAATATTTTTTCTCTCTCACCCCTTCTCTCTCTCTCTCTAACTTTACATTGTTGAACTGGCTTTATCTATAACTGAAGTCTAAATTTATTGTATTAATTTTGAGTTATGAATTTTACCAATATTTACTGTTATCTCAATTTACAATAACATTTCAACTTCATTAAAATCATTACAGTTTCAGAATAAACTCCACATTAGCATAATTTCACTCTTATTTACTAATTCCACTGCCACATAATTATTAAGTTTATGAATAAAAAAAAAATACAATTATTAAGTTCAGAAACAAACAGTATATATATATAAAGGATAAATGAGTCTTTTTAAGTACTCTGTTTGGTACACACATGTAATTCTCTGTTATTTAACATTTTCAAGGGTTCATCCATTGGTCAAAGGTGGTAAGAACACAAGAAGCTTCACTTGATTTTTTGTCAATTGCGTTTTAAATGACGAAAATACCCTTGGAGGGTCCTATAAAGTGACCGTCTTTAACTCTATCATCTTCAAACTTCACACACAGAACAATCACAATGGCTTTCCATCAAGAGTTAGAAGCAATAACCCAAGCTTTCTCAGGTTCTTTCATTCTCTTCGACCACCCCTAACCTCGTACCATGTTCCTTCACTTTTAATATTATCAAACATGCATGTCCTTATCAAACATGCTGAATTAATCAAAAGGGTTTATTAAAGTTTAGTTTTTTCTTTGTTAAAATGCTTCTACTTAGTGTTTTTCTGCTGTGGGTACCAGCACTGAATCAGAAATTGATCTTGTTTACTGATAATTTTATACAATGTGCTGATTTGGTGTGACAGAAGTTAATGATTTTGTTTAACCAAGATTGTTTCTGAGGAACATTTTTGGGGAAAACCATGTGGTTGATGATTAGTGGTGTGGGTGGTGATTTCAGGGCATGGAGTGGATGAGAAATCGTTGGTAACATTACTGGGAAAATGGGATCATCTGGAGAGAGAATCTTTCAGGAAGAAGACACCACATTTGTTCACAGAGGATCATGAACGCCATTTTCAGAGGTGGGATGATCACCATGTTCGTCTTCTCAAACATGAATTCGTGCGTTTTAAGGTACATTTTTCCTCTTAGGTTACTCTGTTCTGTGTGTATATGATGTTATGTTTATGGTTACTCTGTTCTCTAATGTCAAAAGTGAATTTCCTTTGAGAGTTGAATATCCTTGGAAACTGTGAAATGTGCTTCATGGCCAGATGTTGATGTTACTTTTTTTTAATTTATTTGATGATAAAATCAAAGCTGAATTGTGCTCATAAGAGTATTTGTTGATGATATAAGGGCATATAAAGAGTGTTAATTTGAGATCATTAGTTTATGTTTCAATTTGATCATATACTAAAGAAGTTTGTTCAAACTTATTTATATATATATATATATATATATATATATATATGAGATTTTATGAAAAGTAAAATTTGATTTTTGATATTGTAGTGATAAAAAGAACTTTGATTTTTAAAGCCAGTCATAAATATAATTACATTTTTTTTTCAATAGTAAATATAAATTCTCAAGAAAATAGGAGTATGTTTTCCTTGTAGATTCTTTTCTTTTTCCAAAGTTCAAACAAAAACAATGGCACTAATTATTTTTAATTTTGTTATATTTCCAGTAAAAAAAACATAGACAAATTGACTCTAGATTATTTTTATAATCATGAACTCAATAAATATGTGCAACAAGAAATATTCACATTTTCCATAAAATAAATTTCCCATCTTGTATTTTATTTATTTTATCATTAATGTATATTTTGTCGTCGTTAGATTAAGGAATTCATGGAAGAAAAACTCTTAATTATTATTATTACGGTTAAATTCTTTTTTTCAATATAAAAGAAGAAAAACCATGGCAATTTCTGGCTGATATAACTTGGCTATGTTCATTTTTAACACTTCCAAAAAACAAGATCCAAACATGAAAATACAAAGAACAAAAGTTGGAAGAATTGATCTGATATGTGGTCCCTAATGTGAGTGGTTTAACCAGAATGCTGTGGTGTTGTGGTCCATGCACCCTTGGGAAAGAGATGCTCGTTTAGTAAGAGAGGCCCTAAAGAAGGGCCAAAATGCATATGGAGTTTTGGTTGAGGTTGCATGCACTAGATCCTCAGATGAGCTATTAGGAGCTAGGAAGGCCTATCACTCCCTCTTTGACCATTCCATCGAAGAAGATGTTGCCTCTCACATCCATGGCACCGAAAGAAAGGTGAGGTACACTGCACCGTCTTATCAGATAAAGGGTTAAATATGTTTCTCGTTCATGAACTGTTATAAAAAGTTTACTGAGTCAAACTAACCCCTACTATTTGTGTTAACAGCTATTGATTTCTCTACTAAGTGCCTATAGATATGAAGGATCCAAGGTTAAGGATGACACTGCAAAATCTGAGGCTAAAATCCTCTCCAATGCAATCAAGAATGCTCATAAGAAACCTATTAATGAGGATGATGAAGTGATAAGGATATTGGCAACAAGAAGCAAGCTACATCTTCAGACAGTTTATAAGCACTACAAAGAGATTTCTGGAAAAAACCTTGATGAGGTAGGTATTCACAATATCTAAAATTTTCTCAGATTACACCTTATATCTCAATACAACAAAGGGATTATGTCCAATCTTATAAAACTTCAAAAAATATCAATTTGAGCTAGAATGAACACTACTAATGTACTAATACTGTTAGGCTTTAAACCCACTTCTAACATGGTATCAAAGTCAGGTTAGAGCTTATCCTAGCAAACCTGCTAACGGACCACTCATTAATTTTTAGTCTCACGCACGAGATGAATATACCTCGGCGTGAGGGGGTGTGTTATAAGTCCCATACCGATTAGAGATAAGACAAATTCATAATACATAAGTGAGGTGCAAACCTCACCTTATAAGTCAGTTTTGTGGGGTTGAGTTAGGCTTTAAACCCACTTCTAACAAATACATTTGAGTTCTCTCATGGTATCTTCATATGATTCTATAGTTTTGAGATTCTGTTGTATACTTCAAATCAAACATGATGAGATTCTACTTCTGACAAAACCTTTGCTTGTGGCTAGGATCTTGATGATTTAAGACTTAAAGAGACTGTGCAATGCTTTTGCATCCCACAAATATACTTCAGCAAGGTTAGATGAAGTTATGGTATTTGTTCTTACAATTGTTTCCCTTTTTCCATGATGAAATTTGTTGTAACTTGCATTCTTTCTCTGTCTCCTTCAGGTTTTGAATGCAGCATTGAGAATTGATGTGGATAAGAATACTAAGAAATCTCTTACTCGTGTGATTGTTACTAGAGCTGACATTGATATGAAGGAAATAAAAACACAGTACCAAAACCTTTATGGAGTTTCTTTGCCTCAGAAAGTTGAAGAGGTTGCTAGAGGAAACTACAAGGATTTCTTGCTAAACTTGATTGTCAGAGGAGGCTGAATGAAGAAGTTAAGAGGAGAAGAAAACCTTGGAAGATGAAATTGGTTTTGATTTCTATACCATGTATTGTTTTTTCCTCCCAATTTTCCTTTGCTTGTTGCTGCTCATTTTCACTGCATGATGCTTCTTCATCTTGTGTTATTATTATTGTCACATGAGAAAAAAGTGAAAGGTGTAATCAAATAAAATCATCATGGTATTTCTTCCAAGACAAATATCCTTTTTCTATCACGTTACAATTTTTGTTGTGCTTTATGCTAGGGTTTGTTTTTTATGTCCCTCAAACTTATTATTGTTTATGCTTTAACTCTTTCCAGAGGTATTAAATGTAGATATCTTTTAGGTTTTCCTTTAAACAGTAGCGCAACAAAATAAACAAAAGGCAAAAGAAAAAACTTGTTGAAAACTCCTCATTTTGCATCTACAAAAAAGAAATCATAATGTTGTAAAAAAGTTTAATTACTTTTTTTTCTTGCTTTTGTTCAAAAATGTTTTAATTTAGTTCGATTTACTTTGTTGATATAATTAACATAATCTTAATGTCAATTTTGATGAAAAATTATGGGTTAAATATGTTTTTGGTCTCTCAAGTTTTAATGAAATTTAGAATTAGTCCCTTTTCAAAACTTTGTTAAAAATGTAATCTTTCATCTTTAAAAATGCGTGAATTTAATCTTTTTAACCAAATTTTGTTAAATTTATCTGACGTTTCAAGCGTATTTCACGATAGTATTTGAATTGTTTATACCGTTTGACAAATTTTCGTTTCAATGTTAACTCAAATATTATTAGAAAATGCATTTAAAATGTCAAATAAACCTAACAAAATTTGGCATGAAAGACTTAATCCACGTATTTTTAAATATGAATGATTAAATTGGTATAAAGTTTCGAAGAGGGGTTAATTTCAAAATTCACTGAAACTTGAAAGACCAAAAACAAATTTAACCCAAAAATTATAGATCCATTTCAAAAAATTTAGCTAAAATGACTATATTGCATCAATTTTTAAAAAATCAAGACCAAATTGAAATTAAAAAAAATTGGAGGACTAACTTAACATTTTTGAATGAAAAGAAGACCAAAAGAATAATTAAACCTATACAAAAATACAGAACATGTGTAGAAAAGGTATAATGTTTTGATCTACTTAATGTCAACAAACTCTAGTTATATTGTTACTTTAGTAATTTTTTTTTTCTTGACACAATTTTTAAAAGATAAAAAAGTAGAGAAGATGCACTATCTCCTTGCATCACATCTCTAAGTATTTTAAGTGTGCAATTGTATTGAGTGTTAAAAACATTGTCTTTTACATGGCAATAGGAACCTCTCAATAGAGATTCTTATAAAAAGTTTAACACATTTCCAACCTTTGACACTCTTTAAAACACATCCAATGTTGTAATACTTGTCATACTAAAACAAACACTACAACTTGAACTTTATACTGAGTTTTGATTTTTCATCTTCAGATCTAAAATTCTGCTAATGATTACAAAACATAACCATTAACAACATAATAAACTTCTGACCTTTGTATTTAGTAACCGATAAAAGAGACAAAACTTCTAATACATTAAAAGTACCCATTAAAGTTGTCCACTTAAGTGTACCTAAAATGTAGATCTTATGTGAGTCGTGAGTCATAAGTCGATTTATGATAATTGTGGATTTAATGAGTTTTGAGTTATGAATCAATTTATATTCAAGAAATGTGAGTCAATTTTTACCAATTTTTTTAAGATAATTAATTTATGGGTTTTTCTTTTTTATATTCATTATTTTATTTAACTTGACATTCAATCCGCACTTAACTTCTAATTAATATAGTTGGAGTAATTTTGTAACATTCTATTTTTTCGCTTTTCCAGTATTAATAATTACACAAATAAAATAAATATATCTTAAGAAGTTACTTAAAAGTAAAAGCAACACTTTATTTACATTTCAAATAAATAAAAATTCAAGTCTTACATAAGGTACTTTATTAATTTGACAAAATTAAAAAAAAAAAAACAGTCAATTTTCTAAGACTTCCCGAGCATTAACTGATTTTTAAATCTCATTTTTCACATCTTCTCCACCACCTATATGCTCCCATATAAATTATGATCACTACATGTTAAACAATAGTTGTCACAACAACAATTTTCACCACATTATAAGTTTGAAAATACTTTTCAATGAAAATCATAAACTTAAACAACACATATAAATACATATGTTGTCTCTAGACAAAGATCACAATCTACATGTTCCTAATTGCAACTCATTCACTCACTTACCAATCATATATGAAATCCATAGTCTTACTAACGAAGTTCACTCTCCACTAGTCTTTTGAAGATGTTTAGAGTGAAGTTCATCAATTGTATCACCATGTAAAGTTACAAAAAATCCAAGAGACACACACACCCATACATCAATATATAAAATAGTAATTTTATTAATTTGTCAATTAAAAAATAATAATAAAAAATTTTGAAAATATTTAGATGATTAATAATGCTTTTTAATGTTTGAAAGTGATTAGGTCATTTTTTTTTAGTTCTTTTCAATATTTATGATAGTTGAGCTATGCTCAAAGTATGACCTATTTTATTATAACTAATTTCTAAATTTGTCATTTTAAATTATCTTTAAAAGAATCTTTAAACATCTCTCAATCTTTACCTACTTAAAAATGATAAATAAATTCATTTTTCTCATAAATAAATTTTGTCTAATTTTGACCGAAAATTCTCACATATTAACGGAATATATATATATATATATATATATATATATATATATATATATATATATATATATATATATATATATATATTGTCTCATTCTCATTTTCAAACTCAATAACTCAATGTCACTTTTAAATTATTAAAACTCCTTTAATTTTTTTAGTTAATTTACAAAATTTATATTAACTTTCTTATAATATTTGGTTTTGTGACTTAATTTTAAAATACATTCTAGCTCTTTTCAATAATTATTTAATTTTTATTTAATATTTTTATCTAATATTTATATAATTATTTGACATTGAAAATAAAATAAAGTATATATTTTTTATATTAAATATTTTATTTTATTTTATATTTTTTGTAAAAAATATTTAATTAATATTTACAATAAGAAAATAATCGGTACGAATGTGATACAGTCCGGCCCACCATTTTACCATATGCAACCAAATTTTTCGGTTTCTTATCCACTTTTTTATTTTTTCATTTCAGTTTTTTCTCCACCGACCATTCTACTCAACCAAATCGTACAAGAGAAATAGAATGGTGGGTGAGTAATTGAAAAAGAAATAGAAAACTTTATGGGTTGATTGTAATTAAAAAAAATTAAAAACTGTAAAATTCATATTTTGTTTTATTTTCATTTTTCTTACTTTTCTTTCATTACTCGTTTTTTTTTTTTCATCCATTCTTTCCTAACATTGTCAGCCTTTGTCTCTTTTACTAGAGAAGAAATAAATAAATAAATGTGATACAAATAAGTTGATAACTGAAAATAGATAAGACAAAAAAAAAAAATTGAAGGTGTTTGATTGAAGAGACAGATAGATGAGGAAATGGATAAGTATAAAAAGTAGAAACAAATAAGAATAATTCAATAAATTTCACCATTTTATTAAAATTATTTTTCACCTTTCTCTTTTCATCAATTACACCATATATTTGTGTTCTTTTCTTTGCTTTTCCCTCCATTAATCTAAAAAAGGTTTTGAAATTTTGGTAGTGTTGTGATGAATCATGAAGTGTACATTGGTAAAGCACCAATAATTGTACTTTATGGTTGAAAGTGTTTGATGCATAATTCTTCTCTGTTCTGAACTATAGCACTGATTTTTGTTTCTTTCATTTGTAGTTTTACACAGAGACCTTCCTTGTGTGGCTTCTTATATAGTAACTTTCTTAGCCAAAATTTCAATGTGAAGTTTGTAGTTCAAACTAGCTACAGAGAACTCATGATTTTTTTTCCCATGTAGCACACTTTCTCCAAAATATTTCCAGGATAGCATATTGTGTCCAATACTTACATTCATAGCACAGTTTTATTTTACGTTGAGAATTCGGTTTTCGGGCAACTGAATTCTAAATTTAATTTTGCAATTTTTTTTCTTATACCAGTCTGAATTCGGTTTCCAGGGACCCGAATTCTGTACTGGTTTTTTTTTTTTTTT
>Ga0214544_1006593_pt1 | contig 21240 bp, 10 predicted proteins | sample CNSS3metaG_FD_160074 | JGI IMG/M metagenome (GOLD analysis project Ga0214544, IMG submission 160074) | Root nodule microbial communities from cowpea collected in UCLA plant growth center, Los Angeles, California, USA - CNSS3 | ecosystem: Host-associated > Plants > Roots > Nodule | place: USA...
ATATTTTTTTATTATATAATATAAAATTTATTTATTAATAAAAATAAAAAATAATAAAAAAAAAATATATATATATATATATATATATATATATATATATATATATATATATATATATATTAATTCTCATTGATTTTTCGTATATTACACATAATTTAAAAAAAATTCAAAATACTATAGATAATTTAAAAAAATTAAAAAAATTAGCTACATATAATTAAAAGAAATTCAAAATTTGTTGGGTTCATGGTCTACCTCTCTTATGCTAGGTGTTGACATTTTAATTTTAAATGAGACTTGTACTTTGTCTTAGATAATCTATCTAAATATAGCAATTTTAATTTTTAATCAGCTTCATATTTTTACTTTGTGTTTTTAATATTGAAGTTTAACGTTTAAAAAATAATGTAAGGTAACTAATTCTTTATAATTCTTTATAATTTACTATTATAAAAATGTAATTTAGCCACGGAATCATAATAGTCACAAACTAGCTATTGATTTAAACAACTAAATCAATGTACAAGAATATTTATTGTTATAACAACTAAATAGTGATTGAAAAATTTTAGTATTTAAATATTATGTTTTAGTCACCGGTCTAACAACAAAAAATAATTATTGATTTGTAAAATATATTTAATATGATAGCTAATCACCAAATATTTTCGGTTACTAAAACATATTTAATATGTAATGTTTTAATCACTGATTTAGTGACCAAAATAAATTTTATTTTGTAAAATATATTTAATATGATAATTAATTTCACAATATTTCAGTCACTAAAATATTATTTAATATGTTATATTTTAATTTCCAATTTTGCAACAAATATAAATATTATTTTATAATATATATTTAATATGATATTTAGTTATCGAATATTTGTAATCGCTAAATCAAATTTAGTGAACATTAAAAAAATTTACAATTACAATGTTCTTTCATAAACATGTATATTTTTATATTTTGAATGATTTCTTTTTCAATTTTTCACTAGAGATATTTAATTTTAAATTTTATTATTAGATTAATGATATTAAATACACTGATATTTTTAATTTAAAAAGTAAAAATTAACATCTAATTGTATTAAATTCATAATAAGTAAATTTTATATCAATATATTATAGTTAATTAAATTCTTTAGTTTTATAATTTCAAATTCCCATTAAAAATTTTAAATTTTGTTGTCTTACATTCTTTCGCGGTTCATTGTTTGTTCCAATTTTGGGTTTTATTGTTTGCTCGAAACCCATTCTTCACTTCGTCTATTTTCTATTCATCTTCCACTTATCTTACTATACACGAAACGCGAAATCCACGACGAAGAACGCGAGAGTGGGAACAACACGAGCATCCGCGGCGCCGGCGGCGATCTCACTGACGACGACGACGGTCACCCGTGGGCCACGGCGGTCGGCGAGCCAGGTTCGTTCCCGTTGTAGGATTTTTTTTCTTTTCTCGTTGTCGTTTGCCCTAATCGTTGATGTTCTGTCTCCTCACAGCGGTGAAGCCAACTAGGTAGCGACGGTCACACGGCGGCGTCGGTCTCCCACGGCAGCGACGTAACAGGCGCACTCCCTTCCCTTCCCAATTTATGCTTTGTGTGTGATGTTGTGGTTCTCTGCGTGTGTGTGTGGTGCGTTCCCTTTCCAATTGATTTTATTTCATTTTCTTTCTTTTGTTTTGTTTGATTATAGATGTGTATGTTTCAGCTTCCCTTCCAAATATATAATTTTAGTTTGAACTGCAATGTATGTTCATTCAATTCCAGGTTGAACAGTAATGAACCAAATTTTAACAAGTTTATGGCAGATTTGTGTGTAACGGATATGAATGGAATACTTGAAATATATATATATATATATACACACTGGATTTGAGGGAATATCGAAATTGGTTGATGTAGGAGGTGGAAATGGACAAAACCTCAAAATGATAATCTCCAAATAACCTTCAATTAAAGGACTTAATTTTATCTCCCAAAGTGATTGAGAATGCACCACTGCCATCAAGTAGCCTGATATATTTAATGTTTTATCATATATATATATATATATATATATATATATATCAAAGGGTTAGTATAATGATATAAGTTCAATTCTAAACTTTGTCAAATTTTGTTAAGGGGTTGAGCATGTTGGAGGACATGTTCCAGAGGGTCACTCCATGACACTTGATGTTGGACTTACTTATTGTGAAGGTGTTTGACTTATTATTGTCTAAGGTATTCTTTATATGCAATTAAAGAATCATAATTCTCATTTCATAATTCAGTTGGAATTAGAGGTGAGTTTTTAACTTATTGAGTTGATATTTTATCTTATTCATGTTTAATTTAAATTTTATTACTTTACATTAATATGATTGTAGGATCAAAACCCTTTAGACAGTTAAATAGAAAAATAAAATTTTTTTAGGGAATGTAATTAATTAAACTGCATGGTCCTTCGTGCATACAAAATGCAACATATAGTATATATATAGTATATAAGATACTTTGATGCACTTTACTACATTTATTTACGACCCATTCAGCGCCCAAAATCATTTTATTAAATAAAATTTGTTTTTATTAGCTATCGAATTAATGACCAACATTTTAATCGTTAAATTAGTCTCTAATACTTCAAAGTAACTAAATTTTTAATGACTAATCAGTAAACACAATTTAGATGGTTGTTTAGTCATTAATATGACTAACTATTTTGCAAATAGAGTTTTCACTACTATTTAATTTCGGTGATTAAAGATATTTACAATTAATTTTCCATTTAACGATCGATATTGTGTATAATTAATATATTTTTTTTTATTTTTGTTTTTAATAAAAAAAAATATATTTTATATATATATATATATATATATATATATATATATATATATATATATATATATAATAACACTATTAGAAAAACCGCAAATACAGATTGTTATAATTTATTTTTATTAATAGTTATGGATAATTCACAATTATTATGCATGATATTAACTTATTTAATAATTCTCTTAAATCCACAATATAATGTAATGTATAAATTAAACTCTAAATGATAACAATTTGTATATATAGTTAAAGTTTAACTGTGTTTTTTATTTCAGAAAGTTGAGGTTAATCTGGTTTTGATGCATTAGTTTTTTTAAAACAATCTCATTTTCACAAATTTAAATTTTTTATTTTTAAACATGAAATTGAAAAAAAAACGTTTTTTTTTTTAATTTTCAGTTTTTTTAAAGTAAATTTAAGAAGAAAAAAATAATTAAAACTACTATTTTTTAAAAATTCGACAAATATATCAGGACTTATCACAATTTTGATTAACTAAAAAGATTAATTAAGGTTATAAATATTAAATCTAGACAATATATAAAATATAAAATAAAAATAAATAAATTATATTAGTAAAGATATAATTGATAACAAATATATATATATATATATATATATATATCAATCAGCACTTATCTCCATTTTGATTAACTAAAAGAATTAATTAATGTTAATGTTATGAATATTAAATCTCTTACAAGATAAAGAAACAGAATAGTATATAAATACTCTAATAAAACACATGAGAGGGAAAGAAATCTGATTTGTATTTGCAACATTTGATTTGATCTTTTGTATGTTAGATACAAATCCACGGGTTCGACTACCCTGACGTAGCTAACACACCGCTTTGTTATCTTGAATCTCACGAACACATTGTGTTCCTTCCCACCCCAACAACCCACGCAAAAACCTTAAATCGCACGCTGTAACTGAAACTCCTTTTATTTGTTTTTTTCGCCTTAGATTAGAACCTCAAAAGGGTCGCGTTCAATTTTATTTTTCATGTGAATCCTCAAAACAATGTCTGGGTTGGAGGAATTGAGGAAAAAGCTTGCACCTTTATTTGACGCTGAGAAGGGTTTCTCATCGAGTTCAACCTTGGATCCCAGCGATTCTTACACAGTAACCCTCTCTCTCACTACTGTTCAGTGTTTGTTGTTAATTTGATTGAAATGGGTATCAATGGTTTTATCTAATTTCGTTAGTTTTTTCCTTATTGTGTTTTTGGGTTTTGGTTGATTGGTTCAATTGACAAGTTTTCGGATGGTGGAACTGTGAACTTGTTGAGTAGATCATATGGGGTTTACAATATCAACGAACTTGGGTTGCAGAAGTGCACATCATCAAGGTCTTTGGATGAAACTGATCACAGTGAGAAAACATATAAGTGTGCTTCCCAAGAAATGAGGATATTTGGAGCAATTGGTAGTGGTGCCAGTAGTGTTGTGCAGAGAGCTATGCATATACCAACACATAGGATTCTGGCATTGAAGAAGATCAATATATTTGAGAAGGTACGTATTGATTCTTGTGATGTTTCACTGTAAAACTCATGAGGGTTACTTGTGGTTACTAATTTAATCTGAATCTCATGTGGGGTAATAGGACTATGTCTTTTCATGTTACTTTTGGTTGTTTTTAGTTTCTAAAAGTTTGATTAGAATGCGCAAACTATGTAAAGGTTTTATACTATTATCCAATCACAGATTGTTATACTTGGTAAAATTGTTGACTTTTGTGATAGTTACTTTAAGAGTCATATTTTGGGTTATGTTTAATTAGTTGATAAATGTACAATTTTCACACTGATTGTGCATGAAAATTGAACTCTCTTTATACAAATTTCACACTAACAAACATGCATTGTTGAAAGCACTATATACGTTATCTGGCTGTCTAAATGTAGTATTATATTGATATTGATTCAGGATTGGGTAGTACACTCTTGATCTTTGTTTTCAAAACAGTAGAAACTTTGTTATGGCAATAGTTGTTATCATCACCTTTTTGCTTAATGTCTGTAATTGTTTGTGCCAATTAGGAGAAAAGGCAGCAGCTCCTTACTGAGATAAGGACATTGTGTGAAGCACCTTGTTATGAGGGTCTTGTTGAATTTCATGGAGCATTTTACACCCCAGATTCCGGACAGATAAGCATAGCTTTGGAGTATATGGATGGAGGATCACTTGCTGATATCTTGAGAATGCATGGAAAGATACCAGAACCTATTCTATCGTTCATGTTTCAGAAGCTACTAAATGTAAGGAAAATAATCTTGTATCTGTGTTTTTCAGTTTTTGCTTTCAGAAAACACTAGGGTATGTGACTCTTGACCTTTTATCTTTTGGAAGGGTCTAAGCTATCTGCATGGAGAAAGACATCTTGTTCACAGAGACATAAAGCCTGCCAATCTATTAGTAAATTTGAAGGGAGAGCCAAAAATTACTGACTTTGGAATTAGTGCCGGCTTGGAGAATTCAGTGGCAATGGTTGGTATATTCTATTTGTCTCAGTATGTTGTCATGTATTGCTTCCATAAAATTGTTTTCAATGTCAATAATTATATTGTTTGGTCGTTATTACAACCGTGCTGCAAAGTTCATGTTCATAAAAAATGAAAATTGCTCCTTTGCAGTGTGCTACGTTTGTTGGAACTGTTACATACATGTCACCGGAGAGGATTCGGAATGAAAGCTATTCTTATCCGGCGGATATTTGGAGCCTTGCTCTTGCTCTTCTAGAGTGTGGAACTGGAGAATTCCCATATACAGCTAATGAAGGCCCTGTCAATCTTATGTTGCAGGTGTGTGTGCAATACATATTGAAGTTATTTGTTTTCTTTTGTTTGATTGAAAGTAAATGTTTATCATGTTTTATTTACCTGTCTTTTTCTTATCACTTGTATAAAAACCTGTCACCTGAGATAATAACATTAATCACTCAAAAGGAAGTAAAGTATGTATAATTTAGCTTTGTAATAATGCCATAAATTTTGGATAAATGTGATGATTCATACCATGTGTTGTAAGGCATAAAATGTAAATCAATGATAAAGAAATATGTCCTATCCCTTTATAAATGGCTATTCTGTTTCTGTAATCTGATTTCATGCATGTACTTCTTCTCTCTGCGATTAATTATACCTTGTTTTGTGACAGATTCTGGATGATCCATCACCATCACCATCAAAAAACAAGTTTTCACCAGAATTCTGCTCCTTTGTTGATTCTTGCCTGCAAAAGGATCCAGACACTAGGCCAACAGCAGAGCAGGTGAGAAATATGAGATAAACCTTAATGTCATACAACCATATATACAACCTTAATGTTTTCTGTAACACTTCACCCAAAACACAAATATATTGGTGATCATGCATTTTTTTTTTACTATCTGATGATTCTGTGTTGTCCTAATGCAGCTGCTTTTGCACCCTTTTATCAAAAAGTATGAGAATGTAAAGGTAGATTTAGCCGGATTTGTTCGAAGCGTTTTTGATCCTACACAAAGAATGAAGGACTTGGCAGACGTAAGTGGCTGCCAATTTCTATCCATATATTATTTAAACTGCCATGCTTATTTGATTCCATTGTTGTGAGTAAAAAACATAAAACAATGAGTGGCCATTATTTAGTGGGAAGAAGTTTTGCCTTTCACAGGTTTCTTAATGATAATATGAGATAAAGTTTGCAATGCGCAGTTTAAGCCTTCTTGCAATCTGTCTAGATGAAATGACAAGCTGTTTTTTCTATCAATGAAGAAAAATTAGAAACTCATTTGCTTGTTTTTCATGGATACTGTTCTTGCTGTGTTCGCTGTTTATGTCAACATTTTAGAGATTTAGAGAGGCTGCAATTTTTTACTTTGGATTTTTCCTCTCCAGATGTTGACAATACATTATTACTTGCTATTTGATGGGCCTGATGATATGTGGCAACATACAAGGAACTTATATAGTGAAAGCTCGATTTTCAGGTGTGTACTGTCTTCTATGTTTTATTTCTGCATCAAGAAAATGTCATTTGTAAAACTTTACTCTCCTTTTACCATTATTGAAAAAAACAACAATATTTGCATGAAAGCAACTTGCTGCTGTAAGTGCAGCAATTTGTATTAACATACCCATGTTATGCACATATGAAATGCAACATAACTGAGTAAAATTTATTTCTGGACTTTCCATTATATCAAGGCATGCTCAAATTAAGTAGATTGTGGTTAGTTAACCATTTTAGAATATATAAAAAAAAATGGATGATGGCATTTTGCAAACTTGGTTCCAAGGTTTTCTCAAAACATCAATCACTAACAACACCATTATTCTTCTACTTTTTGTAGTTTCTCTGGAAAACAACATTGTGGTCCAAATAACATCTTTACATCTCTATCAAGTATTAGAGCTACACTGGTTGGTGAGTGGCCTCCTGAGAAGTTGGTGCATGTTGTTGAGAAGCTTCAGTGCCGTGCTCATGGTGAAGATGGAGTTGCAATCAGAGTGTCAGGATCCTTCATAATTGGAAACCAGTTCCTCATATGTGGAGATGGCATTCAAGTAGAGGGGTTGCCAAACTTCAAGGATCTTGGAATTGATATTGCTACCAAAAGAATGGGCACATTTCATGAACAATTCGTAGTGGAACCCACAGGTCTTATAGGATGCTATTCCATTGTGAAACAAGAGCTATACATTAATCAGTAATGTTGTTATATTAAGTTGTGGTATCTCACTGCGTCACTCAGAATTTAACAACACACTTCACACGTGTAAAATATACAAATTTTCTTGTATCTATGCTCTGAAAAATTGTTGATAGTGATATGAGTTCGTTTAAATTTAATGTCTTATTGTTTCAGCTAATGTAGAACTTTGCACCTTTTTAAAAGAAGCTTTAGAAGAATGTTTTACTTGGTTATGTGATGTTTCGTGTATAAAATTTCAATTATTATTTGACTAAAAAAAACATTTTTATTTGATAAAATTTTAGACCATTACTTTAGTCTTTTTAAAAGAATGTAATTTTTTATTCTAGCATCTTAATTTTTTATAAGGATGTCACTTCAATGAACAGATTTTTGAACACCACAATATTTTTACACTGACGGTTAACTATTTAATTTATCTCCAAATTATATTAACAGATTAATATGTGGAATATAAAACGCTTAAAATAAAATAGAGGAGGAACTTAATTTTATGGTTTTCTTGAAATAAAGGTCAAATTCAAATTACAGTCATATTTTTATTAAAACTAAGTCAAAATTATCGAAGTTCTTGGACACTTACTATTGTTTTTCTAACCGTATCATTAACAATATATATTAAATAAAATTATATTAAGAATGACTATACAGGATGATAATAAATGTCGTCGCTTTTGATAATAACTTGACCAAGACTCGTTTGCCTTGAATAGTACGTGCAAGCAGTAAAGCCAACATTTTTTAAGATGGAAATGATACATCAACACATTCATTCCAAACACAACTACACTTATTACTTTTTTACCTCACTTGTGGAGTTTGATGTCTAAATCACATTAAAGTGGGCATTTGAGTCAGCATCACTTTTTTTGGGTACTTGAATTGGGTAAAACCTGATAGTCTAATTGTCTCTCGCAAATAAGCAGCAGGCATTTGTCCAGCTTTTCATGTTTTCAGCCTTTTGCCCCTCCCTCCCCAGCTTGATCTGAATTTGGTGTATAAAACAAATATTGTTGCTATAACGAATCTTTTGTCGTAATTTACATTTAAAACAACCTATGGAGACAATAACATATTCCTTAGATCATGTCTACATCTGCAAATAACGGGATGTATGCAACCTCAGAAAATGAAGCTTACCCAGAATCATGGCTTAAGAGATTCCAAGCCACCCATGAAAACAATATGTGCAAAAGCCTTTTACTTGATCACAGAATTCCGTTGCTTAACAAGCCTACAAGGTTCTTGAAGATGCTGAAAAGTAGTCTCGGATAGTTCTTTTTAAGGAGGATGGAGGGTTCAATACAGATGAGGGGCTCTTCAAAGCAGATTCAGGAGTTTTTTGAGAAGCTGCATTAGGATCAAATCCTGAGGAGGAAAGTTGGTTCGTGTGGCTTTCAGATATGTTCATTTTAGGTGGTGTGATTGGAGTGGGTGAGAAAATTGGGTGTAGTTTATGATCGGGTAAAAGAGCATCTTCGTCTGTTTTAGAGTACGTTTTGCCATTATTTAAAAGGATTTTGCACTCTGTACTAGGAATTGCCATTACTCTTCTTCGAACCGAAGATGCACATTGTGTTCTAGAAACGTAACTGTTTTTATTCCATATCCGAACCTGAAAATAGCATATTGAGGGAAATTAGAATGCTGAAAGAAACAATTTGTGGCCTTTTTAAACACATGGGTTAATAGACACAACTAAACTGGAAGACATTGCAGATAAAATTCAGTATCTGGTTTAAAGTCAAATAAATTCGAAGTTAAAATAATAAGAAAACAGTTGGATTCGCTTACTGTAAAGTCATCAGAACAAGTTGCGAATTTGCCATTTTCGGAGCTACACCTGTCAAATAAGTAGTGTTAAAAACAAATGTTAAAGAGAGCTAGAACCACACCAGGTTTCCAGAATTACCAGTTAACTGCTGTAACTTCACCATCGTGAGTTTTCAAAATAGTAGGATCTTCCAGAGGCTTGTCAACCTGAAATTCGAAAGTTCAGTGAAATTATATCCAAACAGCAACATGTGCATCAAACCTAATAATATCTCATTGTAATTTATAAGTAAGAATGAAACCTTCCAAACATAGGCATTTCCATCACTAGAACCACTGACAATGTTTGACGCATCAGGGCTAATTGCGGACTGAAATTGCACACATCAACAGTTAGGAGTTAGGACAGAAACGGAATGCAGAAGATTTAGACAGGTGCAATTCTCACCTTTACAAAAAATGATTCTATTCGGCACCCAGAAAAAGATTTTAAAGGCCCTTTCTCAAGTTGAAGGGTGTTGTACAAATAAATTCTGCAAAAAGAAACGGTAGATTTTATATTTTGCTATATATTCTTAACTTAGAAGAAAGAAACATAGACACTATCAAAGGATGATACCGGTTATCCATGCAGGAGGCCGAAAGAAAAAGTCCAGTTTCATCTTGGGACAAGCTAGATATTCCGTGCAAACTTTGCTGAAAAGACAACGAAGAAGACTGTCAAGAGACTCTAGACAATATCATTTAAGTTTTCCAATACATAAAATTGTTTTCATGACATGAAAGGCACAATACACCTGACATTTGCTACCACATTTACATTTTAACTTTAAGGGTGCTGTAGTGTTTATTCTAAGTTGAGGCTATAACCTTTTAATACACTCAAGAATCATGATCCAATTTATCCAACACCATTAATTGGTAACTCACAGAAAGTATAAAAAATATATTTTCCCTTTAGAGAGCAAAGTTCCAACCAACCTTTTCAGTTGACTGAGGATATGGACACGTCTGAGTAACACTATTTTTTAAATTTCTGGTATCCCAAAACTTCAACACGCTGAAATAAACCAATTTGTTAGTCAAACCAATCAATTAAGGTAAAAACACTGAAAAAATCAAATGTTCACTAATATGAATTTTCCAACTAACCTATCCACTGCGCCAGCAGTTGCTACGGAAACCTGGTCCTTGAGGCAAAGAACAGACGTAATGCTCATGGAAGCGGCCTGACAATTTGGAATTGTTAGAAAAGTTTAGTTTGCAGGATACAAAGGAACCTAGATCCATCAGAAACTAACCTTTACCTTTCTAGTTCTTCGTGCTTGAGATGAAACATGTGCTCCGTTAACACCACCCATTGAACTAGCAATCAAATGATAATAAATTAAATTTAAATAAAATATAAAGTTCATTAAGGACCAATAACTAAACGATCAAGAAATCAGTAATTTCATGAGTTTTTCAAATTAAAAAGAAAAAAGTCAATTACCATATGCTAACTTCTCCCCGCCTACTCTTAGCAGTGGACTTGCATCTCAAGTCCCAAATGCGAAAGGATCCATCTCTAGAACCAGATACAATAATATCTGAAAGTTGGAAAAAAATGAATATTAACAGCTAATAAATCACCGTGCAGTTATAAAAAAACCGTAGTTCATGCATAAACGCAGTGACGCAGGTAAAACGAAACACAACCTGCATTAGTTGGATGGGGACACATAGATTTCACACTTCCCGTGTGACCGATCAACACTCCAAGACACTTCTGTTCTTGAACATCCCATAATTTTATCTGTAAACATACAATAAGAACATTCAACACAACCATCTTGAAGAAAAACTGCTTATTAAATACTATATCCGTTTACAAAATGATCACAAAAATTTAGTCAATTCTAACTCAGTATGATTAAATCAGCATCTATATATACTTAATTTAATATAAATTTAATCAACAAGATCTGTTATGAAGAACTGTGCATTAATCAACCATTGCTCTGAGGATGCAACAGAGTGACTTACTGTTTGATCACCGGATGCAGTGAGAATCTGCATATCCTCCTGCAAATAATTACAAACCATATCAAGTCATACACAAAACACTAAAAACAAAATAGCTCAAATAATAATGCATTAAATGAATTAAAAGATATATGAATTGCACTTACCTTAATCCAACAAGTATCAAAAACAGCATTCTGATGTGAAACCCAATCGCAGATCTTCTCTTCTTCTCAGAGTTAAAAAGGAAAAAATTTCACACAACTGACCACAAAACTCTGCTGCTTCTATGTTTATTTCAACATGTAAATCAAAACAAATAAATAAGAAAAAAGAAAAAAGACCTGTGTTTTCTTCAAAGTTTGAGTTAACAGGGCCCTTGCGACGAGTATCAAACAAGCTAACGTAGCCGTCTTCATCAGACACAGCAAGAATGTGTGCAAATTTGGCAGTCTGCGAGAAAAAATAAATAAGGAGCCCAGGTTATAATTGCAGTTTCGTCACAATGTTTTCTATTGTAGAAAATTGCAAACAAACGCAGCCAATGCAGCTGCAATTACAATCACAGTGACTTCTGAAACCTCAACACTGCACTCAAAATTCTAGTAAATTGCAGACAAATAACACAGCGGTCAGTCCTAACAAAATGCGGACGAATGCGTCAACAATTGCAATCACGGCGACTTTAAAAACCTAAACACACAATCAAATTCCTAATAAATTGCGTATATATGCACACGATTTCGCTACTATTCCTTAAGTACATATTTGATTTCGTGTCGGTTTAAATCAACACGAATCCATGTTTCACACTCAAGAAGTTTCGTCGAATATCTTCCATTTTTTTCACATCCAAAAAATGAATCCAAATCTTCAAATGTCAATCCGAACAGACACAGACAACACAGTCAAAACAGTAATAAAATTCAGACAAATGCAACTGGAACATCCGCAATCACAACCGCAACGACTTCAGAAACCTTGAATTACAGACCAAAGCAGCTCGTGACGAATTGCTTCAAAAAACTGTGACGACGTGGCAAAAACCGCGGTTGCAAACAGTTATACAAAACATTGAAAGAAGCCAAATATATAGTGAAAGTGGAAGGTTTATTAGCGTGAGTACCTTGCCGAAGGAGAGAGAGAGAGGAATGGTGTCTTCGGCATTGTGCTGTACGTCGATGGATCCGGTTTCGTTGAAGGCGGAGACGAATCCGTCCATACGCGGTCGTTTTCGAACTGCGGACAAATAGAAAGAGAGTGAGAAAACGACGTGAGAGTTTTCCAGTGAAAATCGTGTTCGAGAGAGAAAAACCTCGGAAGAGTTCTCTGGAGGCGACGTGAGTGAAGAGAGAGTTAGAGCTTCGAGCGTCCATGGCCATTGAGAGAAGAAGAAGATGAATAACTGAAGAAGAAGAAAGGGATCAAGGATTAGGGTTTGATTTGGGTTTAGGAGTGAAGGAAAAAGGAGGGAAGAAGAAGAAGGATTATAATTTATATTTGATGGTAGAGTTTGGGCGCCATGAATGAGAGGGAACATTCGCGGGAACGCACTTCAATTCATTTTCGGAACTAAAAATTTATTAATTTCTGTCAAATATTTTAAATAAAAAATTACAAATAAACGTTGTGTTGGGCTCCCTAATTCGGTTATTGCTTCCTGCACTCCCCCTATTTTCTATCTACATCCTCATTCAATACACGAAATACCTTAATTGCCCTTGCTTTTTTTTAATTGTGCCCTACTTCTTCTTCCCCTCCTCTTTTCCCTTCCCCTGCGCAGTCCCTTCTTTTTCCCGCAACCTTTGTAGCTGACGTTCTCTTCACCGGCAAGGAGGAAGTCGCATCCCCGGCGAGCGGCGGCGGCGTTATCCCTTACTTTGCAGCAGCGGCGACGGGCTTCTGTCCTCCGGCGACGAGGACCGTCTATCCCTAGCCAGCGGCGTCTTCTGCTTCTGTTCTCCGACGGCGAGGAGCTGAAACCGCAGCCACCAGCGGTCCCTCCAAGCGGCGGTGTGCTGTCTTTCTCTTCCTTGTGTTTTTCTGTTTTGGTTGTTTATCATGACATGTTGAAGTAATTGGTCATTGTTTGTTTGTTGATGATTGTCTGCATAGGGTTAGATCCTGAATTTGTATTACAATTCCATACTTTAATTGCCAAAAAAGATATTGCATAATAAAATTATAAACATAACATTGTTTTGTAACAATGCTTTCTATGATTTCTGTGATTCTTTGCAGCTTGCTTCTACAGGTGGCTGATTATTATTATTTGTTCTTCATTTCAGTCATATTATTAGTGTATGTGACAAAAACAGGTGGCTTAAAAAGTAGAGATGCTTTAAAACTAATTTTGGAGAAGGAAATGTTTTAAAATTTTGTTTATAGATTGCAGTATTTGGAAATTTGCATGACTCACAAGCAAAAAAGAAACTGCCTAATCGATAAAAGCTGTCTTGCAATTTTACAGAAAGAAAAGAGATGGATTCTTCTCCTCCACGGTACATATACATTCCAGATCAGTGGTCACAGGCTGCAGAATCCATTTCTTGCAGTTCAACACCTCCTATTGTTTTTATATGTGGTGCCAAAAATTGTGGGAAGACAACCTTTTCCCGCTATCTATTAAATATTGTGTTGCAGAAATACACCAAAGTAGCTTATCTGGATACTGATGTTGGCCAACCTGAGTTTACTCCTCCTGCTTTTCTATCACTAACCATTGTTCATAAAGTAACTCCAGGTTGGTTTGTGAATCCTTGTCTTAATTTTTTCAAAATAGTTTTTTATAATTCATATCAAAATTATTCATTTCTTTTTTTAATTATTTTAGATTTCACCGTTCCATGCCTGAAAACACCAGAGAGGTATGGTACTATCTCATCTCAATAATTTGGGAGCTCAAATTTGTTTTTTTGTTATGTTACCTTGAAACATTTGACTAGACTGCTGATTTGTGACAGCATTTAACATCTACTCAGTATTCATGTGAATTGTGTAAAGTTTTTGCATGTTGTATTCTCCAATTGTCAGTTATGTCAAGATGATTGATACAAATGTGTATTTCATGCTTCTGGACTAAGTAGAACCCATCTTGACAACAGATATCTGTTATACAAAATAGAAAAAATATTATACATTGACATTTTTCATATGATTTTGTTTTGTACATATCTTCCTTTTTTTTAAGAAGCTGTAAAAGTCTAGGGTCCCAGGCATTATTCTCTGTGTCTTATTTTAGGGAATGGAATGGTTGGGATAGGGGTTATTTCCGATTGCTGTGAATTTTTTGTAGACAGAGTTGGACGACATATTTTGTGCCTTGGATCTGTGTTCAGCCCTGTATTTGTCAGCCAATTTGGGTATTCTATGATTAAACATGTGATGGACTTGTTGGCTATCTGTCGTTTTTTTTGTAACAGGTGTCTTTTCTTTGGTGACGTTTCTTGTAAAAGAGATCCATCAACATACTTAAGTTATGTCTTTGCCATTTATGATTATTACCAAAAGGAGTATGGCATCTCTGTGAACGGAGAAAATCCTTGTAATATCAAGTTGCCTCTTATTGTGAATACTCCTGGCTGGGTGAAAGGTAAGCTCAGTTTTTTCTGCTGTTAGTCTGATTCATGTTAATCCTGCATTTGTACTTGAAACTATTTCTTTTCTAGAATTATAGTGATATATAATCTATTATGGTACTTTGTTCCATGATTTCTTTTCTGTGGCATTTCAGGTGTTGGTTATGATGTATTAGTGGACATGTTGAAATATATTTCTCCAACACATGTTGTTAAGATAAACACATCCAGTGAAAATAAGAATCTGCCTGCTGGAGAATTCTGGCTAGATGAAGAACATGATGGAACAATTAACCTAATTGAGATAAATTCAGCTCGTCAGGATTCATTAAATAGATCGTAAGTTCAAATTGTTATCAGTTGCAGCTGCTAGTTTGGCCCTTTAATTACCATTTTTATGCTTTAAGTAACATATAATATCATTATTTGTCCCCCAGGGTACCTTTTCCGAAGGATGCCCGTCCCCTACATGATATACGAATAATGGCTTATTTCAGACAGTGCTTTTCTAGAGATTCAAATATTTCTACTATCAAGGAACTTGCACATGCCTTGGCCTCTCACTGTCCTTATGAAGTTCCCATTGCAAGCATAAAGATTAGGCATCTTCATTGTGAGGTTGGCTTAAGTTTTGCTTGCTACCTGTTCTAATTATGAGTTATACAACACTTCAGTATGGTTGCTACCTTGTTACTTTATGATTTAGAAGTTAAAGTTGCATACATCTAACCCTTCACAGGCACCACAACAATGGAGTCTTGTGAATGAGTTGCCCTTAATGAGTTTGGTTTTTGATGCATTTGGTCCACTTTTTTAATTTTAATCTAACTTGATTTTCAAATATTTTATATATAAATGTGTTGTTTCCTTCTTAGGAATCTCAGCAATATTTCTTATGTCTATTTATTTATATAATTCATTTTAATGATCTACCGGTATCTTTGTAGGTCCCAAGCTCTGAAATATTCTTCAGTTTGAATGCTACTATCGTTGGCTTAGCTGTTGATTCTGAAGGACCTGAAAATATACCTTGGTGTTTTGGCCTTGGTAGGTCATTTGACTAACTTCCTGAATTTGAAGTGTTTCATTATGTTCTGTTCTGAAACAAGGGATAATTTTTTACTGAAATACTTCTGCATCATTGAAATTTTAGATTAAAAACTAAAAAGGTTGCCATACTGAAAATGCCATGCTTGTAAAGATGTTGAAGAGGAAGAATAAAACAAGAATATGATGGTCACAAATCAAAAAGGCTATTTATTCTAGTTGAGTAGTTATGCATCTTGATAATTCTAAGCAATTTATTTTTTAACACATTGATTTCTTATGTTTCAGGGATTGTGAGGGGCATTGACACAGTTAAAGGTGTGCTCTATGTCATTACTCCTGTGCCACATAGTTCCTTGGAAAAAGTCAACCTCTTGCTACAGGGTTATATCCAAATTCCCTCTTGTTTGTTGCAGGCAAGATATTGTTTTACATTCTTTTTCTTTCTTCTTAACATAATATTATAGAAATAAAAGATAATATTTAACACTATAATTATTATTATTTTTTACTCTCTCTGATCTCATTATTAAGTAATGTATGTTTCTTATAAAAAAAATGACTTCTTTTCAGGTCCAGGGATGCATCTCACCATACATGTCAGCAAATACTTTGGCTATAAACTAGTTATTCATATGTTAGCACAGAGAATTATTTCAGTAGCATATTAGTAGGGTAATAGCCATTATAATTTACTTATATTAGCATTTTTCCTTATTTACTAAAATCCAATTTTGTTTTCAGCTATTTATTTTTATGGCAAGTACATGTACATCTGTGGATATTTAGCATTGAAATTATACTCATGATTGCTTGCAGTATGATTATTTCCCTTGGAGATTGGGATTTTAATATCCTTTTTTTTCATGTTCTATTAATCTCTAACAATGTAGTTGTAAAGAAATATTGTAATGGTTAAAGTCTGGCAATGTTCTCTGTGTGCAACTCTAAATTTGAGAAAGAGATCAAGAATGGAAAGTTTGAAGTGATATATTTGGAAATGAACAGTGTTCTGTCTAGAAAGGCAACTGAATGTTAAGAAATATATAAATATGACTCATTTACTTATAAAAAAATCTATTGTTTATAATATATATATTACTGTTTGAGGTTTTGTAAAATAAATTAATGTCAAAAGATTAATTTGTTTTTAGAAATGTAAATTATAATTAAAATAAAGAAAAATAAGTAATTTTTTACTAGTAGATATTAAATTTATTTCACAAAATATCAAAATTTAAATTATTTTATTTTATTTATTATTTAAATTATTTATTTTATTCATACTAGTGAAAATATGTGTATTAACTTTCTTTTATAACTAATGAAAATTAAAAAACATGTAATTGAAAATTAAATGTTTTAACAGTTATTAAAATAAAAAATACTAAAATTTATATGAAAATTATAAAAAATTAATATAAAAGTGTATAGTGTTGTAGTTACATAGCATTCAACCGATAATTATTATTCATTGTAGATAGTCTTCTTACAAAAATAAAAAATAATAAAATAAATTATATTTATAGATATCAAATAATAAAATGTGTACACTGAATAATAATTAAAAAAATCACTTTTATTACTAATTATAAATATAATAAACTATTAGTAATTGTTACAAAATATAAACTATACTGAATTATGTTGTATAATCAATTAATATAATCGGTTCTTTATGTTGAAGTTGAAGTAGTATAAATTGAAAGATTCTTCAATCCTATTTGATGTTATCATTTATCATTTTTTTTAATATAAAGTTTATTTTTCTATGACTATTTTATTTTATGATGAATTGTTAAATTGTTATTTTCGGTGTTAAATATTTTTTTTTATTTGACTGAAAATGGAAAAAACTCATTCTAACAACTATCGTGTAAAATAATCATAAAGAAGAATTATTTGATAAAAAGAATAAGAATAATAGAAAGTAATTTCAAAATATTTAAAGACTTTTTAAATATCAAAATATTATTATTCTTATAAAATATAAAATGGTTTTACAAATAATTATTTTTCGATATATATATATATATATATATATATGAAGAGTTCATACCAGTTAGGTTTGTGTTGGCAAACATATATTATAGAGAGAGTTATGCAAAACTTTTACCTAAAATATTAAATGAGAGTAAATAACATGTTACAAATTATTTATACCAAATATTTATTTATTGGAGTGTGGTATTGGTCTCCAATTAAGACTACCAAATCAATTATGTGGATGCTATGTGCCTAGCTACTTTATCAAACTATCAAATTCTATAGTCATTTAATTCAATTCATGCCAAAGGTGTATGTTTCATCTTTACAAGACAACATTTGACTAAATAATTGTAAGTTTTATTTTATAAATTAATTTTATTTAATTTAATTATATTTAAAATATTATTTTTAATATAAATGGATCTAAAGTATGATGGTCTTAGTTTTTTCGTATTTTTCTCCTCAATTTGAATAATTTATCGAAATGTTTTCTTTTTCTCATTTGGGATATTGGTATTAGTTTAGTCACAATTACCAAGGAGTATTATTTGTCACTAAATCTTCTTATATGGTTTGATACAATAAATAGGTGAAAATTTCTTCCAACTTCAACTTTAATTGTTGAGTTTTACACATTTGTTCTAAATAGGTCATTTTCTAGCATAACAAGGTAGTTTATGCATCTTTTTGTTTCCGAGTGAAAATTAGTTGGTGATGTTCTATCCAAACACATTAAAATCAAAATTATGCAATGTTTCAAAGTTGGATTATTGATTGATTCAACACGAACTCACATATATATACCTATACCTTTGAAATGTGGTTTCTCATGTTTACAATTTTTTGGGAAACACTATACAGTTTCATAGGGTTTAATAAAGTAAATTAATAATGATTTATACACTTTCATCTATTGTTTTGTAAATTTATTTGGTAAACTATTTTTTTTTTATTTGCATTTGTGGGGGTTTGATTTTTTTTTTTTTAAAAATTTCACACTGCTTTCTTATATTTAGTGATGATATAGTTAACTATGAAGCAATCTAGGGTTATATTTTGTCAGCACTCATCTAATTTTTGTAGTATTTTTTATTTATTTATTCAAAGGTTTTAGCCTCTCAAAAGGTTACTTTTTTGGTATGACCTTAGTGTAAAATATATGCTAATTTTATCTTAACCTTCTTCAAGAAAGATAATATTTTTTTAATTATTAATTTTTTTTTCAATCACAAAAAATAACAAATTTTGTTTACAGGACACAAATTCTTTTCTAAAATCATGATTTTTGTAACATCTAATCTAATAGTATAAAACTATTAAACAAAACATTTCATAGATGATAATCACAAAACATAGAATACCAACATGTAAATACAATATTATAGTCATCCCAAAATAAGACATACTGAAATATAAATTTACACAAGAATTCCATATGCTAACTTGATAGAATGCATCCTCTTCTCCTTGAGCTGGTTGAGCTACAACTTCCTTGTTTGCTCACACTAATCAAACGATCATTGCAAAAGAAAAAACAAACAAGACAAACAAGATACAGAGAAAAGGGTAAGCAAATGTATAAAAATATTGAACCATTTCAAAATACAAATATTTAAGTCGTACAAAATCAATTATCATATTTCGTACAAAGACCTAAAGCTAATGACTCAATTATAGATATTGATATTGAACCCTAGTAAGTCGTGCACTTGTAGTGACATCCAGTGCTCTGCAGAGCGATAAACAAAGAGTTAAACTCTACCAGACACAATGTTAGTCCGTTAACGTCTTTGGCCAAGGCAAAATTCCCAAATAAAGACCTTTTCCTCTCACCACATACCCTCTACTTGAAAATTGAATGGTTATTAGAGTGTCATAATAACTTCTAATTGAATCCCTACATCAATGCATACACTACAACAATTCACCATTAATTCTCCTTGAATAGCATCAACAAATCTCAATTACATCTCATGTACCAATCACTTCTTAAGCAATCATTCATAAAAATCACAACGGCTCTAGAATTGATCATCTAACAACTACTAAGGTTCTGATTCTAGCTCAACGAAACCATCTCCTCGCTAGGCAAAAAGTGCACAAATATCCACTCGTTCAGTGACTATATGGCTCGTCCAACGAGTGTATCACTAGGAATCCGGAGGGAAAATCCTCCTAAAATTCGCTTAACGAGGGTGGTCTCGACCAGCGACTGCAAAGTCAATAAACTCTCTGACTTTGGATTCATTGAGTGAGCATGTATTCGACCAGTGACTCCCAAATTAGTGAGCCCCTGACTTTAGGTTTGCTCGGCAACTCCTAAATTATTGAGCCTCTGATTTTAGATCTGTTGAGCAAGCTCACTCTCGACCAACAAGCCTGCATAATCCTGCAAAACACGATTCTGTAATTTTGCATCCCCAATCAAGTTTAAGCAACTTAAGAACCGATGACAAACAAATACCAAACTTGAATTAACCACAAACATAAGTGTCAAAAACTTTCAATCACAAAATTAATCCAATTGCTATTCACGAGTAACATATCTCAAATTTAACACATTAATTTCACTCAATCATGTATTATTCCACAAATAAAAAACACTAACAATTCACAGTATCATCATATCATCTATCAATATAATATTTGGAAAACTGGAATTATTTTAAAATTTAGACTAAAATAAGAGTTATCTCAAAGTCCAAAAGCTAAAAGTATATAGAATTTCAAAAAGAAATTAGGACTTTTAATTTGACATTTGGAAAATAAAACTAAAACTAAAACCGTGTAGTAACAAAAATGAAATGGGGTTTGCAAATATAAAGTTTCTTCATAATAAATTTGTATTTGCAAGTACAATTTATCCAACTTGTAAATTTTTAAATTGTTCATCTGAATAATTTGGAAAATAAGTCACCCATCCAATAAATGTGGCCATGATTTCTTATCGACAAAGTTACACGTTCACTAAATGCAAAATATGATAAATGCAACACTCCAACATACCTATTCTAATCATATACATCATGCTAAAGTTTGAATTTTTTTTAAAATTTCACTCAATTTTACTGTGAAAATGACATGGTGTATGAGTTTACCCTATTTGAATGACATAGGTTCTGAACCTATTGCTTCATCTAAGAGTAAATGTTTTTCTTGTTTTGTCAGCACTGTTGTAGAATCAGAACTGTTTCTGATCTTGCGTGTGATGCATGGAATATATATATATATATATATATATATATATATATATATATATATATATATATATATATATATATATAATAAATTTATTTATATTTTATTTTA
>Ga0214544_1006596_pt1 | contig 21213 bp, 18 predicted proteins | sample CNSS3metaG_FD_160074 | JGI IMG/M metagenome (GOLD analysis project Ga0214544, IMG submission 160074) | Root nodule microbial communities from cowpea collected in UCLA plant growth center, Los Angeles, California, USA - CNSS3 | ecosystem: Host-associated > Plants > Roots > Nodule | place: USA...
ACCATTTTATGTGATGTCACTGACAACTCCTTAAGAGATGAACAACCTTCGAGGTTCAATCTCTGCAGATATTTTGAATGAACATTCAGATTTTCAATCTTTCTACAGCCACTTAATTCCAAATGTGCAAGCTTGGGGAGGGATGATATGGAAGGGTGGAGCTTACGCAAGCTTTCACAATCAGAGAGGTCAATTCTTTTAAGTTTTTCTGCCTTAGATAAGTCTGGAATCTCAACCAGATCTCGAGAGGCTTCTAGGTGAATTTTCTCCAAGTTCACCAGGCTCTGTAACAACAAAATGCATCACGTTGTTCAGAAATGGTTAAATTCACACTCACGAGCTTTGACTAAAAGAGAAACCTATACAAATTGGAGAAACATTTAGTACGTATAGCCACATTCATACCTGAACACCTTCCCAAAGCTTTCTAAGCTTGCTACGACGCATGTCAAGCTCAACAAGATATTCTGCATGAAAATTGGACGACAAAGACTCGTGACAAAATCCATCCCAACGAAAATACCTCAATTTATCAGACAGTGACTCCAGACCGCTAGGAAGGTGCACATTAAATTGGCTTGAGTAGTATGAAGAATGGATTTTAAGAAATCTCATGCTAACCATCTTTGTAAAGGAATTAGAGCTCAAATTTAGATCCCTGTTTAAATCACACGTATCTAAAGTTATGGCTTCAACAACTTCAGTTCCCTGAGAAACAAAATTTAGAATAGTAAATTATCATACTAGCTACTTTCTAGAATAAAACGCTTTTACTATGAATCTACAACTTATACCAAGTTATGTTTTAACACTTGATGCACTTCCTCAGGTCTCCACAATCGACTTCGCCTTCCAGAGTCTTTGATAGATTCTTGATCAACAATTTCTTGACCCATTTCTTGTATTAAATCATGCATTTGTATATTATTGGAATATGAAATTGTTACCAGTGCTTTATCTAAAAGAACTTCTATTCCAGATGCTGCAAAGAAATCACAAGCTTCCAATAGATTTGTGACCCGATCTTTATGTTCTCCTTTCAAGAAGCATGCAATGTCTAAAAGTATGTCCTTTTGAGAACGATCTAAGCCATCATAACTTAACTTTAATACATTATGAATTTCCATATTTGAAATCTTCTTGAGTTTTCTCAATTCACTTACCCATGCCTCTTTACTTCTTCGACATAAGCTTGCACCAAGAACTTTTAAAGCCAGAGGAATACCTTTGCAATAGGAAATTGCTCTTCTTGATAAATCTTCGTATCCTTGTTTAGGTATTTTTTCTTCAAAAGCAGTCAAACTGAAAAGTTCGAGAGAGTGATAAATACTCAATTCCTTGACCTCATATATCTCATCATTTGGTCTAAAAATTTGTTTGTCTCTAGTTGTAACAATGATTCTACTTCCTGGTCCCAACAAACCATAATCTATAATGAGACATTCTAATTGCTCTGAGGTAGCCACATCATCCAATACAATGAAGACCTTTTTATGTCCAAGCCTACTCATGACAAACTGAGGTACTAAAAGGGGTGAACCAAAACAATGATTTTCATTCTCTAACAACTCAGTAAAAAGTTTACTGCGTAAAGCTTCAAGTCCACCTTGCCTACTTGAATTTTCCCTTACATTTGTGAGGAAGCAACCACCTTCGAACTCGGGAGAAAATTTGGCATACAAAGCAGTAGCAAGGGTGGTCTTTCCTATGCCACCCATGCCCCATATTCCCAGGGTTCTAACTTCTCTTGACCCAATTCTTAGTAATGATTCAATTTGTTCATAATTTTCTTCAATTCCAACCAGCCCTTTAAGTTGGGTTGGGTATCTAGCAGTCAGTTTTCGCAAAATGTCTCCAACAATGTCCATAAGGAGCTCAGATTCAATCCTAGCACATGAAAATGGGGAACAGAAAGTATATGATGTGTTGTAAGTCTAACAAAAAAGTAACTTCACTGCAAAAGTGTTAATTGCATTGACAAAAACACACAAATGAATGAACAAAACTATATTTGCCTAATCTGATTTCATGATTTGGCTAGTCTGTTTCAACTATAATTTGATATATCTTTGTGATGATTATATCGTTGTTATCTTTCTATTGCATATAGAATCTAGTTTGGCAGCTGCAAATAAAACAAAACGTTATCTTATTTTTCTTTCAAAAAGTTTGCCCCTCTTGAATCATTTTGTTTACCTGTTTCGAGAATCCCACCCAGAAAAATTGGCTACTTCAGCAAGAGCAGCTCTCCATTTGTTGCACCTGAAGTCTTCCTGGTGTTTTACAAAGGCTTGCTCATAGCTCCCAGTTTGCTTCCTCACATGAGATGGGTCTATGTTGTAAAACACTGGAATCACAATTTGTCCTTGGATTTTCCGACATTCAAGAATCTTGCTGAGTTCTTCTAAGCACCACTTTGAGAAAGCATAATTCTCAGAGATGATCACAATAGAGACATGAGAATCTTCGATTGCTTTGATGAGTGCCGGTGAGATTTCATCTCCCTTCTCAAGCCGGTAGTCAATATAGGTTTCTACCTTCTTTTGCTTCAAAACCTCATGAAGATGGCTTGTGAAGTTCATGCGAGTGTCCTCACCTCGAAAGCTTAGAAAAACATCATATTTTTTAGAAGAGTTAGAGGAAGAAGCAACATCACTCATCATCGGTTGCTCTGCCGTTATGAATTCCTACGGTTGTACCTGAAATGATTATAACACCACACTCAACGAAATAAAAAGAGTTTACATTTCAATGTGTTCTTGACTCTTTTACTTTGATATTATGCATAAATCTTTCTACCATGGGATCAAACAGTTCAAACTTCAAAGCTCTGCTCACTTACAAAAGAACAAATAAACACGTTTGCCAAATTGCTAATGTGATGTTGAGCTGTTTTGAAAACCTTGGAGATTTACTTTTCCTTAATTACTGCCTTGCATTTTGTTCGGTTCGCAATAATAACAAGCAAGAAACACAAAAACAAGATTGATAGAAAACGCTTTTGTTGCCCGGAAAGTTCTATACCCAAAATTCTCACCAGATATAGTATCATCCATACACATAAAGTACTCTTTACATAGAACCTAATAAATGGAATAGCAAAAAATTCTTAAAACAGTTAAGTCTAAATATTTAATACATGTGTCAAATCATAACACATGTATCAAACAATTTTCCCAGATTTACCTAATAGATCCATATTAAACATCTTTACCTAATTCATCATTACGGATGTCATTAATAACAAGCAAAAAACACAAGAACACATTGGAAGAAATCACTTTTATTCACTGTAAGGTTTTACACAGAGAATTCTCACTAAATACAATGTGTCATCTATACACATAAAGTGCTCTATATATAGAACATAACAAACGGAATAACAAAAAACTGCTGACAGTTAAACCTTAAACATTTAATATATACATGTGTCAAAGAGTTTGTCTAGACTTAACAATACTAAGCATTCTCCTGGTAGACAGTCTCTTGTGTTCTTCACTAACTGATCATAATTTAGAGTTAATCATCACACATTTTTACTTGGAAACCCTGATAATCCATTTGGGCAAATCAGAAGCTAAGTAAATTATTTGATATTAAAAAGAGAATGCCTAATAACATGATAAATATTGCACTATATCAGGGCACATAGAAACCTAAAGTGTCAAAATTCAATCTTCCAAATCAGATAAAAGAAAAACACAGCTCACCGTCAGACAGATGCCACTGCTAGAAACTATGCAGTATGTTCAAGACACTGCAGCTGTTAAATAGACAGATCGTTTAGAAAAACAAAAAAAACACTGTGAGCATTGAATACAAATTGCTAAGTAACAGAGTACTTAATATAACTTTTTTATTTCTAACTGAAAATGGTGAAAAATACCTGACCAGTGGATCAGAGAAGAATGAACACAAATGCAGATTGTTCGCTTCAACCCAAGAGCTTCAGAATTCCTGCACACAATAACTAGACAACAATTGCATAGTCATAAATAAATGAGATTAAAGAAAGTTCAAAGTCGCAGTGAAGTATGCGAGCAGAATTAGATAAGAAAATATGAAATGTCATGTGAAACTCTCGGGTTAGCTTCGTTCTAAGCATGGACTGCACATCCTCTAAGTCAACGCGTTTCATGTCTCTTGACTGTTTGACCGGTGCAAAGTCGCACGTTCTGTTATTTTCAGAAGAAGAATGAATATGAAAGGTAGGATGAATCCAAGGGTTGAAGACTGATTGTTAGAATTTGTGATGCGTCACTGTCATCAATAGTTGAAGACATTAAAATAAAAGAAGATTTTGAGAGAGAGAAAAGGATTATTCTTTATTTTCATCGTTTATTTTAATTTAGTAACTATAAAGGATAATTTATCACTATTACAAAATAAACAGTATAATGAGCAAATATCTTAAAGATTGCACCTGTATTAAATAAAATTAAATTAAATTTGACTAATTTTTACCAAATGCTAATTAAATTTGATAAGGATAATTATATGAAATTCATTTTCTCTATAAAACTATTAACAATACATCATTTTGTAAAAAGGACTTTTTTAATGTCTAATAAATGCACACACTAGAAAAACCGTTACAAAAGTTATATTAACATAATTTAAATATTTAACATAAATTTTTGTAATATGCACAAATATATTAATAAGTCATAAATATATTTAATAATTTAGGGACTTTTATTTAATCAAACTACTTAATTTAAAATGTTTTAAAAATAAAAATAATATTTAAATATTATTTTTAGGCTGATTTTATAATATGAAATTAAATTTAAAGTTTACATAGTTGCCCTTTAAGTAAAGCAAATGCCAACAGAGAAATCGTTGAGATGTTGGGGGCAAAGGAAGATTTTGGTTTTACAAGTATTCCGTAGTTGGTAACAGAAAACTTTTTATTACTTATTATAATGTATAAATATTATTATTATATGAAATCATATATAGGATACACTTAATATTTTGCCATTTTAGTTTCCTACGTACTAAAATGAGTTAAGTCATCTTACACGGTTTGATAAAGAAGCATCAGTTTAATTCGATTTATTATATGGTCAACCAAACATTTTCTAAACCAACTAGGTATTAGTTAAATGGATTAAGTAAGTAGATTTAAATCCTAAATCCTAAACCTTAAATACTTATTTGGTTCCAATTTTGTGAGTTTTGTTTCGTTTGGTTCTTATTTTTTTGAAATGTTCAAAATGGTCCTAATTTTTGTAGTTTATAGTCAATTTGGTCCTTTTTGCATATGTCGTTTAAATCGTTAACGAAAGGTGAATAATAGCTGTCACATGTCACTCCGTGGTTTTTTTAATTTTTCTTTAATTCTTTTTTAATTTTAATTTTTTTTTTAATTTTAAAAATGTTGTCCAAGTGTCAAGTCAGCATTGTGACACATGGCGGTATCTTGTGGCTTATATTCAATTTGGTCCCAATTTTCGTTAATTTTGTTCAATTTAGTCCCAATTTTCGTTATTTTTGTTCAATTCAGTCTCAATTTTGTCTCTATCCAAAATGACCAAATTTATTTTTTATATAAATATTATATTGAAAAATTTATTTTTATTAAAATTTACATTTGTTTTAAATATTTATTTCATTATTTTTATACCAAACCTAACTATATTTTTGGAGGGAAACTATTATATATGTTTGATATTTGGTACATGTAAAAAATAGGGTTAAAGTTAGCTTAAATTAGAGGAAAAATTCTTCATTGTTTTTAAAATTAGAAGGAAAATTCTTTATTAATTTTTAAATGATTTGGTACAACATTTATATAGAAATTAAATTTGGTCAATTTGGAGAGGAGCAAATTGGGACTGATTTGAACAAAATTAACAAAAATTGAGACTAAATTAAACAAAATTCACGAAGATTGGGACCAAATTGAATATAAGCCACTAGATATTGCCATGTTTCACAATGCTGACTTGACACGTGGACAACATTTTTAAAATTAAAAAAACCATGAAGTGACACGTGGCAGTTACTGTTCACTTCCGTTGACCATTTAAACGACGTTTGCAAAAAGGACCAAATTGACCACAAATTACAAAAAATAGGACCATTTTGAACATTTCAAAAAAATGAGGACCAAACGAAACAAAGCTCACGAAAATTAGGATCAAAAAGGTATTTAAGCCAATTAATTAATAAGGATGGCTACCATGATAGAGGCGGATATAATTTTATCATCCTATTTTCATCCTCATATTTAATCAATATAAAATATTTCTCCTATTCTCATAGATTAATTAATTCTTTTTTATAAAAAATAAAAATAATATTATCAAATATCCAATATCAAAAAAATATATTATTACTTTTTCAATGTTGAATATTTAAACAAAAAATTATAATTATATAAATTTTAAATAAGAAAATACACTAATATAGATTTGGACTTTTACGGCACCTTGATGCGATTAGAAAAGAACATAAGCATATTCATACACGGTGGCAATTTTTGTAATTTCGGCAAACTTTTATGTCCCGATTGTCCAAATAATTGTGACATAAAGGGTTTTCTGCCTCGATTCTAACATAACTAAGGCATAATGTCTTTCAAAATTTTCAAATTCGCACTCTTTTAAATATTTTTATTTGAATTCAAAGGATTAGGCCTCAGTTCTCTCCAAACTGAGGCATAAAAGCTATTTTGCCTTTGTTGGAAAATATCTGAGGCATAAAACTATCATATTTAATTATTTTATACGAGATATATGGCCTTGGGTGAATTGGGAATCGAGGCAGAATGGTAATTTTTGGACTTTATGCCCTGGTTCCTCAAATAACCAGGTAGAAAGTTATGTTAAAAGTTTCCAATTCAACTCAGATTGCATTGTTCCTTGTTCTTCCTCGCGAAACAGTCGATCGTTCCTTGGTTCTCTTCGTCGCGAGTTTGTCATGCAGCATTGTTCACCACCATTCTGTCGCGGTTGTGCCACCAACGGACCTCCACTTCGCTACCCTTGTCGTCCACCGTTTAACCCCGCGATTTGCGGTATTTTCTTGCCTTTTTCTCTGTTTTTGGTTGAATAAGCTTGCACCATCATTTTTTTCTTCATTTTTGCACCATTAGTTCATGCTTATGCAGCATTGAGGGTTTCGCGTCCAGGCACGATGATTGCAGGTGCATTGCCTACGTGGTGGTTCGAATAGATCTAGTGTCGTGGGGTGGAGATGGTGGCAGTGTAGTGGTTGTGAGATTCTAGGTGGTGGAAGCTCTAGCATTTGTGGTTCTAATTTTTTTTAATGACTATTATGCCTCGGTTGCCTCCAGAACCAAGGATGTAAGGCTCAATTTTATGCCTCGATTCACGATCGAGACAAAAAGGTCACCCTTTTTTATCTTGGCTGGATATGTCTTGGTTCTTAAACTAAAGAAAAATGACCAAAATAACCGCAGCCACAACCCTTTCCTGCATTGGTGTAAAGTTGTTGGTGGCTTATAAAGCTGTTTTGTGATTGTGTTTGTCTATATTGTTGGAACGAGGTACAACTTTGGCATCTTTGGTGTGAGTCGTTGGTTGGAAGGAGTTTTGCTGCTTGGTGAAGCATAGGTATCATTTCTTCTTGAGGTTTCATATTCCTTAGGGTTATTTACAAGATCAAGATCACAGAAAATCATTTTTCTCTAAATCTTCTTCAAATGTGTGGGCACAAAAACGTAGATTTGCCTAGATCCTTAGTAATGCTTGTGATATTCCTTTCTCATAATTGTCTTCTCTTTGTATAAAGGAAGATATGGTCTCTGTGCAAATTTTTGTAGAAGTTTATCTTGTTGGTCTAGAAAAGTGTAAAAATTATTTGCATGGGTGTATTTTGTTAACAAAAGGGGATAAACCGCTTACACATCTAGACCTTTGTAAAAAAATTGATGTGGCTTGGAAGCATTTGGGTAAATGGAAGGAAATTTCATTTGGTAAAGGGTTCTATGAATTTGCCTTTTCTTCTTTAGAAGACATGCGAAGGGTTTTGGATGTTGTAACTTGGAATTTATCTCTTGAAATTTTTCATATTTTTTCTTGGACAAAAGATTTTGTCCCAGCTTCCATGAAACTCATAAAAACTCAATGTTAGATTTGCATTCATGGTCTTCCTTTAGACTATTGGCAGCCGAAAGTGATTTTCTCAATAGCACATGGAATTGGTACACCTTTATCTTTAATTGATTATACCAAGAATAAGTCTTGAGGTTTTGATATGTCTTGGTTGATGTTGATTTGTTATCTGATTTGCCCAATCAAATTTTGGTAGAAAGACCAGGATTTGTGTTTATTATTGATGTGAAATATGAAAAATTGTCTCTATTTTGTTTAATTTGACAAATGACTGGCTATGATCTATCTAATTGTAGACAGTTGCAATAGAGGCCAATGTACTTCTAGTGAGGACAAAATAGTTGGCACAAAATTACAACAACATTATCGTCCTAAAGTGGTTGATGAATTGGATGGGGTTAAGGGCTCTTTAGCTCAAGTGGTGGAGCCTGTGGTGGAGCTTGCAGTGGAGCCTATAGTAGGGCTTGTAGTTGAGCTTACGGTTGAACCTGTGGTGAAGTCTTTTATGGTGCAACCTATTGCTTAGTCATAGTCTGAGTCAGTGGTGGATAATCATGATAAGATTTGTTTTAGGAATGGATATTCTCTTGTTAAGAATCTTGATGGTGATGTGCCAGTGGAAGGCCTATATGCCTCCTTTGGAGGATATCACTCTCATTGTCAATAGTTTGCAAGGTTTATAACAATTAGATTCAACTCATAGTAGTTTAGTGGTAGTTCATGTTCCTTTGACACATCTAAGGAAACTCGTTTTGTGGGTGAATTGAAAATAGCTTCTAAATTGGCTAATATGCTTGATGAGAGAGAAGATTAACTAAAGAGGAGGATGAGCCGGTTCAAACTATTAGAAAACCTAGTAGGAGTAGGCCAAAGAAAGCTAATACTAAATCCTTCAAAGCAAAAACTTCTAAAAGTTAAAGACATGTTAATAAAATCTTCATGTATTGTAGCGATGCCTAACATGAACTTATTGGGAATAAGAAAATTAAACATTATGAAATAAAGTTAAAAAAGTTAAAATTATCTTTTTAAATTAAAAAAACACTAATATTCAATTTTAAAATTATTTCAAATGTTTCCTTTTGTTTTTCAAATTCAAATGAAATCTTTTTTTATACATTAATAAAGATTATAAAACACAACCTAGAGAAAAAAGATTAAACTAATAATAATTCAAATTTAAACATAGATTTTCTTTCGATGGTGATAAATAAGAATTATGACAATAATATTAAATTACTATGATAAATTTAAGTTTTAAGCCCCTAACAAATTTGAAAACTTATACCTTGGTCTTTGTTAAGTTTTTAGAGTTTTCAAAATAATTATATTTTTCAGTTTAGTAATTGTCCTTTATTTCTTTGTTAACTAGGTTTATCTTACTCATCACCTTACTAAATTGTGGTTATGTTATTTTATAATTTTATAATTTTATAATTTTATAATTTTAATATTTTATAAATTAATTCTCTAATTCTCTAATTTTATATCCTTTTGGTTGTCTTTTGTATCTATAAATAAGGGCTTCTCCTCTTGGTAATGATACGAAAAAAATTTAGTCTCTAGTTTCTCTTCTTCCCTCTTTTATTTTACAACATGTTATCAGCATGATGTTCCAACCAACTGAGTTCGTGAGCACTAGCGGGACCATTTTTTTTCTCTCTAACAACAATTCTTTGCATGCCTCAACCTAGGTTCTTTCTAATTTTTTCCTCATCTACAATTTTTATCTTATATACCTTATATTCTTTTTTTTTATAAGAATTGTTTAACTTTATCAATTTTTATCTATGTATTATTATTATTATTAGGTTAAAATACCTTTTTGGTCCCAATTTTCGTCAACTTTTTTCAAATAGGTCCCAATTTTTGCGGGGTGCTCAAGTAGGTCCTAATTTTTGTCAACTTGATTCAATTAGGTCCTAATTGGGTAACGCTGTTTAAATTGATAACGTTTCACTATACAATTAGCTTTTCCTTGCTACGTGTCGAAATACTAATCCTATGTGTCCGTGTTTCTTTACAATGAGGTCGTTAATTAGTGGGTTAAACACATTACGTTTTTAATTAAATGCAAATAATGAAAATTAAAAAATAAAGTGTTAGGGTTTATAAAAAGTCGAAGATGCCATCTCGTGTGTGACCTTGCTCATGCTTGGAACGTTGAAGCTTTGTTGCAGGTATGTCTCGGACCCAATCATCTTCTTCATACTGTAATAACTGCGTGCAGCGTAGTGTTCCCTCTTCTCGCACCCAAGCTTTAAGACCCATTTGTGATTGTGGGGAAGCTGCAATTCTGAGGACAGCAAGAACTCCGAGAAATGTGGGTAGAAAGTTATGGGGTTGTGCTAACTACAAGGTAAGATTGATTGAATTGCTATTGTTCTGGGTATGTCTGATTTAATGAATCTTTTATGTATTTTTTGTTCATCAACAGCGTCAGAGTGAAGGTGGTGGTGTTTGCTGCAATTTTTTTAAATTGTGGTATGAAGACGTTGATGAAGAAAAAAAAGTTATTATTGTGAACCAAAACATGAAGATAGAAGATCTCGAGAATGTAGTTAGGGCTCTGAAGAAATTGTTTAATGTATTAGCAGTAGTGGTTAGTATTGTTGGGTTGATAAACATTGTGATGTTGACGTTGATGCTGAAAAATTGACAGAAAAGGGTTGTAATTGTGAAGGTAATGATGTACGAAGTTTCCAAAATTATGAATGAATTAAGTTATTTATGTTCAATCAGGTCCTCAATTGAGTTAGTTTTGTTCAAATAGGTCCCTACTTTTGTAATTTATGTTCAAATAGGTCCCAAAATTTAAAAAAGATGTTTAATTAGATTGTATACTAGATAAACTTTTCCTGTTTAATAATGTTCTTAATAGAATAAATGGCATTGTAAGTCGTATAATAATGTCAGTACTAATAAAATTTTAATTGATAAATAACCAAAATCCTCATAATTGTGATTAAACAAGTTGTTCTCCTTCACCATAATCCTGAATTAACCAACTTACAAAATGAAAAAGTCTGTGATCCAAATGATCCAAAAATGGCTAATGAATTTTACAAAATAACAGCCATCAAAATACAAACTTGAAGACCAGATTACATATACAGTAAAAGGTCGCTTAAACAAGTTTTTCAGACTGCACAATTGGTTGGTTCTTGAGATGGTTGGGTTGGTTGTGGAGTAGCAGAAGTTGGTCCCTGAGATGGCTGGGTTGGTTGTCGAGTAGCAGAAGTTGGTTCCTGAGATGGTTGGGTTGGTTGTGGAGGAGCATCAATTGGCTGTGAGGACTGTACTTGTGTAGGCAGTTGTGGGCAATGTCTTCTATTGTGCCCCAGTACATGACAAACTCTGAATCTTTTTCTATGGCCACCTATTCCTAATTGCATGTCATCTTTCCTCAACTCCCATTGTTCCAGCATTCTCTTTTTCTTGGGTCGCCCAGGCATAATCCTTTTATGTGGAGGCATGACATCTGGGAAATCAGTGGTGGGCCACATGTTTTGTCCATTGATAGGGTAGATAATGGAGTTGTACATCTCTTCAAAACTTGATTTCCTGAAATATAGGGGGATATAATCTTCTGCATTCAAGTTCAAGAACATGATGGCAGCAAGTGCATGGCAGCACGGGATGCCAGTTATCATCCAGTTCCTGCAGCTGCAATCTTGGGTGTCTAGGTTGACAACATACTTGTCACCTTCCATTGATAGGTGTGCAACTTCAAATACTTTCCCCCCAGCACAACTACATTAGAATTCATATACACATATCAGATTCTACATCAGAAATCATCAACACAGATCAGGTTATACATCAACAACACTTAAATAAATCATACCTTGGGATCCAATATCTAGTTTTTTTGGATTCTTCTTGTAGTTTGCTGTTAATTTTAGGACAGATTTGCCCCTCCATTTTTTCCAGCTTTTGTCTTTTGGATTGCCACCTCTTCATCATGTATATTCGTATGTCTTCCAACATTGAGATAACAGGCTTGCTTCTAGCATCAACAAGCACACTGTTAAATGCCTCTGTCATGTTATTTACTACTGTGTCAGTGACAGCATTCCTAGTGAATCTTGATCTGGACCAAAACCTGTGTATTAACAAACATTAATTATGATAAGTCAGTTTTGATATTAAATAGTATAAAATAAATGAGATTTCAATACAGACTTAGGTGGTATAGCAATGAGGTACTTGAAAGCATCCTTATTCTCCTTTTTTATATCTCTCATTACCCTTTTCCGGGCCACAAGGTGTGTCACAGTTGCTGCCTTCCACATTAAGTTCTTCAACTTCTGGCCACCAAACCGTTTTTTGAAATTAGAGTACAGATGCCTCATACAAAATCGTTGCTTTGCACCAGGTAATAACTCATGAATTGCAGGCAACAGACCCTGTTTCACAGCAATAATATGCAATAAAATTAATACAGTAGATGGCTATAAAATGCTAAATGTGAATAAAAATAATTGCATGAACAGATACAAACCTTTTGTTGATCTGACATAAATGTACATGTCCCACAGACTTTAGCTCCTCCTAGATCATCCACTAGGATTTCCAAAAACCATTTCCAAGTCTCTTTGTTCTCTACCTCCACAATGGCGTATGCTAGAGGAAGCATCTGGTCGTTGGCATCCCTAGCCACTACAGTTAGCAACTCGCCCCCATATTTCCCTTTGAGGAAGCAACCATCTAACCCAATAAAGGGGCGACAAAGCACAAAAGCATCTTTGCATGCTTTGAAACATGTGTAAAACCTACCAAATACTGACACCTTGCATTTCATCCACTTTAACTTTGATTGTGCTACCTGTATTGCATCTCAGAATTTCATAAGCATAATCATGTATTCTTCGAAATTGTTCTTTGAATGACCCTTCCACTTGGTCTGAAGCTAAGGATTTTGCCCTACGAGCCATAGCCACTGAAATACTTGTATTCCACTTCCTCAACCCTTTTTCTCGCACATCCTTAATCTTGAATTTAGGATTTTCAATCAAAGACTTCTCTACCTTCTTACTAAGCCATTTTGGACTCATAATCTTAAGTTTAAACTCCCTAGAACAGTTATGCCTATCAACCACTTTTCTTAGTTGTCATGTCTTGCGTAATGGAATATATGCAGCATATGCGGACCATTCACATTTTCCTTGTGCCCCCATACATTTCACCCGCACTCTTTGTTTATCATTTTTAACCCATTTTATGTTTCTACCAGAATGAACTGCATAAGTTATTATGGCTTGTTGGAAATGTTCCTTATCTATGAAATTTGTGCCCACATCCCACCTATAGTCAACCATGGAATTTGGCATGACAAATATCCCAAAAGGACCACAGCTGCCCCCTTTATCACCTGAACTTTCATCAACACAACCTTCATCATCACTTTCGTTAAGACTAAGGAGGTCATCTGATTGTCATTCATCTCCTGTTGTCTCTCTATCCGAAATTACATAACTACCATCTTCCTCAATGTCACTATATTCCTCTTCCTCACTTCCATTCTCTTTTTCAGTATGTTCCACCTGGTCAGACTCTTGCTCATTATTCACCTCCACACTCCTTTCAAACAAATTGTGATCACCATTGTCCAAACTGATCTGGACATCAACAAGTCCCTCATCCTCATGTTGAACTCATTCCTCACCCCTCAAGTGAGATTGCACCTCACATTCACTTAAACCATCACCCTCCATCTGCACTTCAACCTAAACCTCATGAACCTCCATATTAACCTCCTCATTAACCTCCCCGTGAACCTCCTCATTAACCTCCTTCTGAACCTCCTCCTCAACCTCCTTTTGGACCTCCTCCTCAACCTCCTTTTGAACCTCCTCTGCCCTCCCCACTCTCTAACTCAGCCCCACAAAGCAAACCCTATTGATCCTCTAAGTCGTTTTCCACAACTTCTGCTTTAGATATACCATGCACAACAAACATATGAACCTGGCCATAGTGTTTGGCAATGTGCATCATATTTATTGCACTTTTGTCATCCTCCAACTTATACATGGCATTCTCTATTGCATACCATAACTCCTTAATATTAACATACCCCATTTCCCTTATTTCCCCTATCACCTCAAAATAACTCCACCTGTCTGGGTCACAACCCCAAACAATGGTTTCCCCACCTATGTAATTAATAGGACCATGTTGTTTAAAAAGTCCACCATGGTGGACCACAACTTCGAAACTGTCATCACACATTACACACCACTTTTTCAAACAAGTGATATCTGGCAGATATAAAAGAGAATTGTAAGCAAAGTCCACAAACACATTTAATATGGCATAAAATATTTGAAACAACACACCTAGGGTCCACGAACAAAAAAGGGACCACAACTTTCAAACAAACCACACCGACATCGACAAAGCACGCACACAACCCCAATCCACTAACAAAGATGTTCAGGACAAACGAGTGGGACACTACAACGAAAATCAGAATGCCATACAATAGCAGACAATGACAACACAATAGCACAATAAAACAAACAGAACCGCTTTCGAAACAAACACCAAGCCAATCGCAAACGACCAAAAACGAAAGCGAAAGCGCTAACGCAATAGAAAACCTAACCTGGTATCGATATCTGCGATGAATTGACGATGATCCCGTAGCAATTGCACACCACAAATGAAGTAAATTCCCTCAGCGAGCGAGCGCAGGTAACCTAAATCCCCAATTCCCTCAGCACAAACCTAAACACGTTTAACCCCTTTTACTTTTTAATTGCGCTGCAATTTCTTTTTTATTTTACTTTCTTTTATCTTTTTTTTTCGTTAAATCTTGTTAATTAAAGACTTAATGTGTTTAACCCCCTAATTAACCATCTCATTATAAAGAAAAACTGACACGTAGGATTACTAAATGGACACGTAGCAAAGAAAAGCCAACTGTACAGTGAAACGTTATCAATTTAAACGGCGTTACCCAATTAGGACCTAATTGAATCAAATTGACAAGGAAGAATTTGAATTTGTGACATTTGATATTACCCATGCAAAATTTGAATTTGTGACATTTGATATTACGAGGAAGAATTAATTATATTGGATATTAGATGTTGAACTACATTTAAATGCAATGGGTTTTGATGATGTCATTAAAAAAGAAATGCAGCATCAAAACTATTTTGCTCCTGCAACAACAATATCGTCAAAAGGGATTTAACAAATATATTTGAATTTATTTCATGCTTTCTTATGACTGAACAAAACAATGAAGTTTTTTTGATGAAAAATCATGATACCCGCACAAGTGGTTATGCTCCATTCCTAGTAGTGAATGCAGCAATATTTCTCATTCATATTTTCATGGTCATAGTCGTGGCCTTGGTTGTGGTAGTGGACAAGTTTATAAAATAAATTTTAAAGAAACATTTTATCACCAGAAGTGGGACAATAACGTGAAAGAGGGAAAATAATAACAAATAAGATGAAAATTTATGTTATCACTACAGAAGTAAAGGTCATTGGAGTTGTACGTGTTATACACCAAAGCATCTTGAAATAATGAGAAGAACATGGACACACACTTTGCTTATGAAGATAATGTTTTTGATTGTGGCAATATGGATGTCACTTATCTTGATATTGTTGTTTTTTATGCTAAATCATATTGAAGCATTAATCACCTAAATTGGTGATGGAAATTGTCAAGAAATAGATTTTTTATTTATTTAAAGAGACAGAAGAAGTCTCTACATGATGAAATTTTTATTATAATTTAAGGTGAAATTTTTTTATGGTAGTTTTATTATATATATTGGTTTAAAATAGGCATGTCTAATGTTGGTTTATGTATGGGTATAAAAGTCAAATTTTCTTTTATATTATATATTGTATATGTGAACTAAGTGTATGATGAACATTTATTATAGATCTGACAAAGTAATTATTATAATAGTGTGAATGGAGATATTCAAATATCAATATTGTACATTATACATATATTACAAATGGATATCTTTTAAGTTAATGATATATTAAAATATGCATATTATGTGTAAGAGAGTGAAACATGGGTTTTGATATGGACTTGTGGTTTTGATTTTGTTATACTATACATATATAAAGGTTCAAAGGTTTTCGGAGATGATGTTTTATACTTAGTTTAATTTGATATTATATGATAATATATAAGTTGTAGAGTTGATTAATTTTGGGTGGTAAGTTCAACGAGTTGAGGTTATTAAGTCCATTAAAATTTAATTATGATCATTTGGTTTGCAGTAGTGTTGTATATACTAATAAATATACCGCATTTTGTTTATAGTGTAACAACTCATACAATTCTCAAGAGTAACTTTTTTTTTCTTGTTTGGTTATGCAAAAATTCAATAGTAGCATTATTTCTGGTACTTTAATCGAACGCTCCAAAAGAGCTGTTATATTTTTACCAAGAAATCTAATAGAAACTTATAAAGTTTCAAGGATATTCGTCGAAATGGATATCATATTAAAACAAACAATGAAAGAGATATGAAATATCTTTATATCACTAGACTTGAGTTGAATAAAAACAAAATGTTTATTGGAGAAATTTATGGCTTGTTCTACACATATATTAATACAATTGAAATACATGTCATGGTAAACCAAAAGTTTACGAATCAAAAATGAATTGCTTGTTTGGCATGATCAGTTGGGTCATCCTGGATCTATTATAATGCAAAAAATAGTTGAAAAACTCATGTGGATATCCACTTAAAAGTCAAAAAACTTCTTCAATTTAATGATTTCTCATTTACTGCACCTTCAAAAAGGAAAGTTGATAATAAGATCATTACAAAAGAAAATTAGAAATAAGTCAAACTCATTTTTAGCACGAATACGAGTGATATTTGTGGTCCAATACATTCATCATGTAAATTATTTAGATATTTCATGATTTTAGTTGATGCATAAACTAGATGATCACACATATTTGTTTATTATCAACTTAAAATTTGGTATTTGCAAAGTTATTAACATAGTTAATCAAGTTAAAAGCTCACTTATTAGATTATCCGATTAAGAAAAATCGTCTTGACAATGCTAGTGAATTTACATCTCATGATTTTCATGATTATTGTATATCAATTGGAATTGAAGTTGAACATCCAGTAGTACATATTCATACTCAAAAAAGGACTTGTAGAATCGTTAAGAAAACTTCTAAACCTAGTTGCAATACCATTACTTATAAAAGCAAATCTTCCAATGACTACTTGGGGATATGTAATTTTGTATGTTGTAGTTTTGATTTGCATCAAGCCAACAAGTTATCACAGATATTCTATTATACAATTGGTTTTTGGTCATTAATCTAATATTTCTCATTTAAGAATTTTGGGTGTGGTATATATGTTCCAATTTCCCCACCAAAAGGGATTATGATGGATCCTCATAGACAATTGAGAATATATATGTTGAATATTATTCTCCATCAATAATAAAACATCTTTAACTATCAAAAGGCGACTTATTTACTATTCATTTTGTTGACTGTCATTTTGATGAAGTTTTTCCAACATTAAGGGGAGAAAGAAAAAAAATTGAAAAAAATATATTAGGTGGAATTAATTATCATTATCTCACCTTGACTCTCAACAAAAGAATGTGAACTGGAAGTTCAAAGGATAATTCATTTACAAAATTAGTCAATCAATTACTAGATGATTTTACTAATAGTAAATGGATAACTAGATCATATATATCATTTGCTAATGCTTCAAGTAAAATTGATATTAATCCAAAGACACGCTTGAATCGTGGTAGGCCTATTGGTTCCAAAGATAAACACTTTTGAATGAGAAAAAAGGACCTAGAATTCAATATGACCTAATAAAAAAGGTGAAAATATCAAAATATTTATTTGACGTAATTAATGATTTGATTAAAAAAGAACTCAAATACCTAAAATTGTTGAAAATGATTAGATCTCAATAAATTATGTCATGAATAAGATAATATGAAACCAAAATGATGTCAACATTGATGAGGCTTTTGCATATAATGCAGTTATGAATGGTATGAGTCACAATAGGGATCAAGAACCAACGATCATTGAAAATTGTAAATAAGGAATGATTGACCAAAATGAAAAGATGCAATATAAAGATAATTATATTTTCTTACTAAACCAAAGGTCTTTGGACCTATAGTTCGCACACCTCACGATGTAAAGCCTGATGGGTAGAGATGAATATTTGCATAAAAATAAAATAAGAATGATTCAATTGTTAGATACAAAACATGGTTAGTTGCTCAAGGTTTTTTCACAAAAACCTGGTATTGATTTGTGAATAGACATATTCACTAGTATTGGATACAACAATATTTCGATATTTGATTATCCTAGTTGCACAAGAAGGTCTGCATTTATATCTAATGGATGATGCTATAGTCTATTTGTACGATTCTCTTGAGAATGACATTTATATGAAAGTCCTTGAAGGATTTAATTTGTCCAACAAGGCAAATTCTAAAGAGGATTATTCAATAAAATTGAACTAGTCCTTTTATTGATTAAAGCAATTAGTATAATATCCCAATCGGATATTACGAATTTAAAATAATAAAACCAAGAAAATAAAGAAAACATAAATGTGCGTAATTTATTATAACCTCATTTCCCAAAAACGTGGGAAATTTCAAACTTATTACATCTTTAACCATATCAGAAATTCAAAAGGGTAATTATCCAGTATAAATAAAAGTCTGATAATATAAGAGTTTACATCTGATTTAAAATCATAAAATATAAATCCATGATGAAATATCCCTAGTCTAGCCCCGCTCCGGCTCTACGTCTCACCAGTCCCACTTACAACATCATTTGTTCATGTGTACCGAGTACACGATCATCGCCAACCACAAGAAAATAGGGTGAGCTAATAGAATAAACACAAAATATCTATACAAAGCACATTTATATATAACACCGAATTCACATCAAGGAAATTTCCTTTCTTTAGTTCCATACCACATGGCCACAACCATATGAATCGTGTTGTACGTCTTCTAGTGATTACCAAAAGGTGTCTTGCTGCCATACCTATCGACCACAACCGATAGAGCACGTGCGGGAAGCCATGCTATGGATCATACACCGTAACACCAGGTGGAGTTTCCATATACGAACATAACTCGTAACGTCCCAAGACTACCAAACTCGTCAGCTTTTTTACTGAGGAGGGGAATCTTTCTGGACCCATCCGTACTGGCCACAATCAGCACACTCACACCAGCAACACTCGCCAACCCGAGCTCAACTCAAGGGTTCCTTATGTTCATCCGCCATCCCGAGCTCAACTCGAGGGATGCAATTTCGAGCTCAACTCGAGGAAAATGCCACGTGCTTAACCCCTATCTTGAGCTCAACTCAAGAAACACCAGCAAACCCACCTTTGAAGCATCACTAAAGCATTGTAGATCACGCAACCAAAGCAAGCAACCCCAATTGCTTCCTGGTTTCGCCTGGCGCAACACTCTAGGCGCCAAGTGCATCAGGCCTCCAGACCGCCTAGCGGGTGCGTACCACCAGGCGCTAAGCGCCTCTGCATACCCTGATTTTGACTCTTTCGCCTGGCGAGACGATCCCTGCCGCCAAGCGCCACGAACTCCCAGTCCTCTCTATTCTGACGCTATCGCCTGGCGAAGCATAGCTTGCCACCAAGCGACATACCAGTAGTTGCGCAGTACTGGTTTTTTGGCCTAGATTCAGGCACCAACGATTCAAATCCTTACTTAGTTAGTCATTCCACCAGGTCCATTAATCATATCCTAACTCCATAATAGTGCCCACTATGCTTTGCGTCCATTATAATTACTATGTCACAAGTATTCGCTTCATATCATATTATTATTAAAACGCTTAAATGCACTTAATCTTAAGTTTACCAATCCATTAGCTCCCATGCTAAACTAGTCTCAGATCATGTGACAATAATTCCAACATGCCCCAATGAATCCTAATACATGCATCCCAAACTTTTCTTCTATAAAACTGCAATTCCTAACTAGCTATCATAAACGATTCATCACACTCAAGCTTTTATCATTTTCCAGATACCCATTAACCAACTCAATGGAAACATTTTCATTCCAAACTTGCCTTATATCGGAACTCAGTTGGTCCCTGTGTAAATTGTAACCACTATTGTATTATCATTACTTCATTCCTTTACCACAACTTAATAATCCGTCTCCCTCCCCTTCTCTCTTCTTTTTATTACTTAACCTCCTAATGGCATTTCCATAGATCTCTACTCTATGTATATATTTTCTTTTCCATTGATCCCAACTGTCCGTAGCTTGCCAATGCACCAAAACCACCACGCAGGTGATAAGTGCCAAAATTTAGTAAAGATTCATAACAAACTCTGGCACTTATACTTTAAATTTGTGTTCATTTCATATTGATTCTCCCTAAATTTAAGTTTCAATCACATGCTTCCAAGTTTTAATTTAAAGAAATCATTTGATCCTATTTTGTGTGTTTTTCAGGAAAGATTAAAGAGAACTCAAGAAGAGTGAAGGAGAAAGTAAGAAATAGAGAAAATAGGGAAGGAATGTTGTTAACTTCGCTCAAAACCAAAGCATTCTCGCCTAAGCCAAAGCCACTACCGCCATTCTCGCTTAAGCGAGAGTTCGTGCAGTGGAGACCCTCTCTTGCCGCCATACTCGCCCAAGCGAGTTCAGATGCTGCCAATCTCGCCTAAGCGAGATCCTTTCTTCAGCTTGAAGTACTCTTGCTCGCTTAAGCGAGATGTTGGCTTCAGCACATCTCGCCCAAGCGAGAGGCTTTCTTTAGGATGAAGAATGCTGTCTCGCTCAAGCGAGACTTTGGTAGCTTGAGCGAGACTTCGTGGGTATATATTCTGAGTGCATCAGAAAGAGAGGGAGCTTGGAATTTTTGGAGAAGAAGACGTCCGTGCTGCAGAACTGCTACCAGGAGCATTACAATCTCTCATTTTCTTCTTCTTCTTCTTAGCTCTTAGGATTTTGATAGCTACCATGAGTGGCTAATCTCTTTCCGTGGGATTGAATGTAATCTACTCGAACTTGGATGTAATCTGGTGATATTTATATATAGCATTTCTGTTTTACTCAGTAT
>Ga0214544_1006598_pt1 | contig 21211 bp, 9 predicted proteins | sample CNSS3metaG_FD_160074 | JGI IMG/M metagenome (GOLD analysis project Ga0214544, IMG submission 160074) | Root nodule microbial communities from cowpea collected in UCLA plant growth center, Los Angeles, California, USA - CNSS3 | ecosystem: Host-associated > Plants > Roots > Nodule | place: USA...
TATATATATATATATATATATAAAAGAAAAATAACTAACAGTTAGAAGAAGACATGTTCAATTTCAAGACATTCAACAATTCTCGGCTTCAGAAGTCATGATAAGAACGTAACAACATATACTTACATTCTTGCTTTTGTTTACTCTTCATCTACTTTTAAAGCCCATCATGAACTTTATCTACTCGAATTTAAGGGACTGTATGGAAAACCCTTTATCTTTCGAAGACAGAAAGATGGAGTACAGGGAAGTTCTTAAGTTAGTCTTATTAACTAAAAAAAAGAAACAGCAAGTATGAAAATTCCTGGTTTTCCTTGTCTCTAAGCTAACTTATGTTGCCCATGAGACTATTTTATCTCTGACATCAGTTATTCATCAATTGACAATTAGATTGTGTATACTATGACTTGTTAATATCAACATGGAAGAGGTGATAAGTTAGGAGCAATGATGGTATAACAGCTGCCCCCTCTACCCTAAAGAAGCTCCAACACTGAGCCAGAGTGTCTAAATAGTAATTGCGACCACAAGATTAATAATTCTCAACCATTGCTGTTTATACAATCAATGACCAATTTAACAGAATTCAACTATTCAAGCTTACCTCATATTTGCATACTCAACTTTTGAATGCATTACCCATGCTAATTCTCCTGAAATCAAATCAATCATTTGTTTACACAGGAAGTAGAATAGTACTAGTCATTTACACCTCTCACACTTCATCTCAAATACTTATAATATATAAACTAAAGTCCTATTTAACCAATAATTACACAACCAGCTAACTTTAGCATTGGTAGTTAAATATGGGTAGATTTAAGTAAGTTTGGTAGCTGGCTAATCAGAGTGACGTATTGGGAAATGTTTGAATTGCTTTATTAACGAAAAAGTAATGGATAAAAGCTCTTGCTCCTGATTCAGAGTTAAAGAAAAATAGTGGACAACCTATTATGCATTAGCCGTGCAAGTGTACACTAAAAGCCAATTTGACAATGTAGAAGGTACTACAATCAAAGTAACTACTGTAACAATTGAGTTTTTTCCTGCACTTACAAATTAAATGTGGAATATCTATAGTTCTGTTCTTTATATCTAAGCAATAAAATTACTTTCCTCTCCTCTGGTTACTTCTTCCATGGTTTCAAAACAGCGAGTACGATGATGGCGGCAATGGCCAGGAGCAATATAATGGAAATCATCATGCATTTTCTTGATTTCTTTTGCAAGCTTTTTGCAGTTTGGAGAGCGTCGTTACCCAGTCTCACATGATCAGTTGCATTTGTCACCTGTTCATTACAGAATGGCATTTTAAAAAGACATGATTAGATGTCCGAAATAGTAAATATTTTCCTAGTAGTTCAAATCTTTTGCAATTGATGCAGTAGTTACATTTTTCTTTCCAAACAATAAACATGGAAAATGCTACTGATGCAAATTAGTTCCTCCAGTATAAACAGTTAATATGATGATTATATATAGGTTTGATAGGAAATATCTATTTTTGGAGTAATTTTATTAAATTGCATAACTGGTATAAAGTAATGGGAGGAACAATTTTCTGCACAAGTAAAACAAAGTTGGTAACGTATTAAGACTCAACACAAGAGGAACTCGCACCAAATGTACACAATAGTCATCACTCTTTTAAGCAATGGAATAAACTTTAGTTTTTTGTACTGTTGAAAGCATTCATACTTTAACATATAATATGATGTAGCCACTATCATACAACTAATTTTATCCGCACATCAATTTTAGTGCATATGTTGTCTTTTGATTTTTACGAAATATTTTTAAGATGCTCATACATAAGAAAGATAGGAACCGAAAAAAGAGGTACATATATAAATATTTAAAATTTCATGGTTATAAGATGAAACAGTGAAGGGTAAGGGTATAAGCTCAAAAAATCAATTACGAGATTATAAGTAGGTTTTGTACGTCCATGGTAGAAATCTGAGGCAACAATGCAATATATTTGTTGTTTTAGCAGAGATTAAAAAGCACCAATGGTAAAAGAATTGTATAATTCAAGTTTTTTGTTCTTAGCAATGCTATAGTTTTTAACTTTCACAATCTAAATATCTAAAACGAGTGTGAAAATAGCCCAAATATAAAGAGATAAAAAGTGTTGTTTGAATAGGTAAAAATGATCCAAAAGGTGAAGTTTGTTTTTCCTTATTCAGATAGGTAGAATAAAAAGAAGAAAAATAAACTCACATATTGCAGGTGCTTATTTGGATAGGTAGAAATGAAAGGGAAAAATAATCATTGTATGTGCTTAGATACTGTTTCCAATTTTATTTAAAGCTGTTTTTTGTGCACCAAGAAGATAAACTATGAACAATAATACCTAAAATATCATGTAAGTTTTGTACTAAACAAACAGAATGCAAAGAAACAAGTAGAAAGTGTAAGAGATTTTATAATAATAAACATTTGATGAAACAATAAATTTTTTATTATGATATTTGTCACAATTGAAGCAATTTAAATTTTATATCACATAATGTATAGTTCAAACATCAAGAAACGAAAAACTGATCCCTAATCCTATTCAATCCCAAACACATTACTAAAGTGTTTCTTTTATCTTCACTCCTATTTCTATTTTTACCATATTTATTTTCACTCACCTTTTCCATTTCTCTAATCCTCGCCAAACGTAACCGAAGGTAAAAGTAAAAGGCATAAAAGCAATATGTTGGGAAATTCCTATTTCACTTTCACCCTCAACTTTTGGTATACCTCCTACTTAGATTATTCGTAGGCATAAGAAGAGAAAAATTAGTAAAATAATGATGTTATCACTTTCTCAAATTAGTAAGTCTTAGCAATTGAAAATAAGTCATAGATGGATGACCAAGCAAGAGTTCAAGAGCTAATTCAGAATTCTAACAGATGCATTTTCTTCTGAAATTCAAATAAAATTCATAAAGACATTCATTGCAATAGGTCGAATCCAATATATAATGTTTATTCTACTACCTTCTACAATATTATAAAATACCTCTAAAATACTATAAAGTATCTCTAAAATATTTTCAACAATTAGATTTTATTATATTTTATAATATCTTATGATATAATAATTGCTTATCTAATACATATAATATTTTATAATAATTAATTATCATTAATAATAGAATCAGCATCCCACCGTTAGAAGTACTCACTTAATCAACAATTACAATAACATAAAAGATGAAAATATCAGTTAATGAAAGTAAATCAAACCAATAAAAAATAATAAATTTGTTTATAGGAAAACATTAAATATATGAAAACTTAATTTTTAATAAATAAATAATTAAAGTTCAATAATGAATTCGTCTTAATTAGTTTCGAGGCATAATCAATGTGGTCAAGATCATGAAATAAATTAGGTTAGGTAACAAATTAAATAAACATAAAAAACAAGTGATAAATCAATTAAAATTAGTATCAATATGAAAAGGAACAAAGATGATTTATTTTTAGGAAATTAAAATTAAAAAAATGGTTCATATAAGAAAGAAAAAATATATTGAATAAAAGAATGAAGGAATCAAGGAAAGATAAAAAGAATTCGTGAAGAAGTAAAAAAATTCAAATAAGGATAAAAATACTAAGAAAGATCCTAGGAGATTTTTCCTAAGAACGACAAAAACTAGCTGTTCAGAGGAGGAACGTATTTCATAATTGTTTTGAGAGAATAAAATCTCATTGAAATTGAATGTGAAAAAGTTCGCAAAGTAGCCAGATAACTTTCTAATTTATACATATAGAGGATAATGTATATTGATATCCACGTAAGTGCCTAAAATAATAATATTTATAATAATAATAATAATAGTAATAAAAATTATGCTATAAAATTATTATTATTATTATTATTATTTATTATATGAAGAAAAAGAAGATGATGAATATACATAATATGATATCCTACAAAGAATTGGGTTAAGAAATAAGATGGTAAGAAATTAAAAAGTGGAAAATGAAACTTGTCACAGAAAAAAAAAAAAGTTAGTGAATAGAAGAAGCAAATATATCAGAAAATGAGCCTTTGAAATACCTATAGAAGCTGCAGAAACATTTTCACAGGTATTCACCAATTTATGTGCACCTTGACTCAGTCCTAGCCAACGAAATCACATGGTCCAAGATAAAATGGAACTCTTCATTACTCTCTCACGTTTATACAAGGTTATTACGTACGCTAATAAAATTGTTAGGACAACCTTGTATTTTTGGTAAACTACCGAGGAGCACTATCTTAAACCAGCTGACAAAAATGAGAACTATGAAGAACTAAAGAATGTTCTCTACGGATGTGCTTTCTATCAATAAAGAATATCAATGCAAGATTGCAACTAGACAATGACAGAAAAAACAGCTTTATAGAATAATACAAGGAAACACAACACCCTGATAAACCTTTGAGGGCTACAAAGAATATGAATTTATATCGTGAGACACGACAATGAATGTATTCAGAAATCAGTCACACCACACAAAACAAGCATCTCGATCATACAAAATAAGAAGGCTTAAAAATCCCGCTCTAAGATGTCCCTTTGACACAAATGCATATGTTATAGACAAAAGGTACACAGGGCCACACACTCGAGCCCTCTAGCTACTCTTCCAAGGTTTGAGAACACCCACAACTATGATAGCTACTATTATCAACAGTATAATGATGGCAATGCACATCCATTTTCGTGAGTTCTTCTGGAGTTTCTTAGCATTTTGAAGTGCACTTGTCCCTCTCTGGACATGATCGACTGCGTTGTTGACCTGAACAAGCCTCTCATTAACGCAAAATCAAACTAAATATGCCCTGTATTCCACATACACATGCATACAAACACAACATTAAGGGTGTGATAGGCGCAGAGTGAACAAACCTGACTTTCAATGTTATCTAGAATTTCTCCTTGTGCATCAACTAAGACTGCCATGTCAAGGTAAATCTGCGAAATGGTAAAATAGAGTTAGACATGCTATGCTATATTATTACAGCTAGATTAAATATTTAAGACTGAGATCTTCGTGTAAGCAAACCTGGTGTAAATCAAGAAGTTTTTTCTCAATCTCTTTCACAGCATCATGTCTCTCCTGAATTTCTTCTACTGTGTTTACTACCTGCAAAATCCAAGTTTTCTTATGTTTTAATTCTCCAAACAAGTGAAGTGAAATCATAACTACAAGTTTCCAAAATGAAACAATTTGTTTGACTACGCTCTCCCCCAATCCCCTGAAAAAAAAATTATCATCTTTGGCCATGAGATAAAAATGTGAAACCTCACTTTACTAAATAAAGTTAGTGTAAATAGAATAATATGTATCAATTCAATCGTGAATTAATTTTCCACTAAGCCTTTTTTTCCATGTACTGAACAAAAAGAGGAAGACAGAAAAAATAACATAATATGTTGAACTTTTCGAGAGGAAAAGATAAACTCTAGTTAAAATCACAAACCAAGTACCTGTCCTCGGCCTGCTTCTAGGATTGCTCTCTGGAAGATTTGCTCACTGTTTCCAGTTTCTATCAGGTGATCTATTGTCTATCACAGTCAATGATGTCCAATTACAACAAAATTTATATGCAGTGAATATCTCATCTCAAATCACAAACTCATGAGTTAAGCTCACCTCATCATCTGGCCTAGTCCCAGTAACTGTAAATCAAATCAAGTAATCACAGTGTCACAAAGTGAACACAATTAAACACTTTATAATATATAAGTTTAAAATAATAATAAAAAACAATGGTACTGCCATAGTGTACCACTGGGATGAAGAGTTCAAACCTGTTATAACTCTTCTCTCCACAACCTCACGATATTCATCTTGTATTCTTTGTCTAAGAGTCTAAAACACAACACATTGATGAGAAGACAGACAAGAAAATGGAAAAACAGCTTCTGCTGTTAGGTGTTCAAAACTAAACATACCTGGAACTCTGTCATGAGATCCTTGAATTTTTTAGCCAAGGCACTATGGTTTCAAGGAAAAGTAAATAATTCAGTTTTCTGGGTCCTTTTATCAAGTACAATGATAAAGACTTGTACAACCAACTTACTTTGTCATATTCATTCTTGCTCTGTCAATACCTGTTCCCTTCTCACAGCCAGGCTTTTGTCTATTAGATAGGTTCTGCACAAAACAATTCATGATCAAATAATTTTCATACTTGTCTGAAATTTTACAATAAATTAACATCCAATAAAACTATATTCAGCCAATAGCTCAATACATCTCTGTTTATAGCCTCAATCTTTGTTTTGACACCATGAGCAATCTTTCCAACTTCATCAATATCCTTCTCCATCCTTTTCTTGATACCTGAAAGTAATGTTATAGGTTTAACACTATTAAGTTTTGTTCGCATATATTGTAAATTCCAAAAGTATATCAAAAAAATTAAATTTGAAGCATAAATATTTATGTAACTTGCCATTGTTGCGGAAAAGACAATTTACCATGTGTCTGTCTGGCTATAGCAGCCTGACAAACCCAAATTAATATAATTTCAGCTCCAATACAAAAAATCCTTACAACGAAATTCAAAATGGATGGTTCAACTAAAGTATATCATTCCATCGTAACACCCGCTTAATGACACATGTTTTGGTAACAGATTTTATTCATTGTTCTAAAGAGCATCAAATTTTAATATTAGCAACAAATGCAGTATTAAGAAAAAAAAAAAAAAAAAAAAAAAAAACTGTCATGTGTCTGGCTATAAGTGCCTGACACACCCAAGTTAATTGTCAGCACCAATACCAGAAAATCTTACAACTTAATTCAAGATGGATGATTTCAATTAAAAACAAAAAACATTGCACTTGATGTAACCATAAAAATAACATTGCATTGTAACACACCTTTCATGGCAGATGCTTTTGTAACAGCTTTCGATTCCTCATTAGCTTCCTGGAAAAAAGTACTCTTAGCTTATAAATGAGATCTTGCTGCTGGAAAGTAACAAACGATGAAGATAATGGATACCTTTAGCTTTTGAAGTAGCACCGCCAGCTTATCGATCTGTTTATCAGCCTCATGGATCTAATATCGAAACAAAGAATATCAGTACATGTAGGATATTAACTGCACTGTTGAACAAACTGCATAAACAAAAAGTTGATTATGGAAACAGTAAAACTTATCAGTTCTATTATCCCCTTGGACAACAATATCGTTCGACTCCCAGCCTATTCTAAAATAATATCCGAACAACAAAAAACCCTACAACATCTCAGGTAATAAATTGCTATCTTAAATAGTCAAATGCTCTAAAATTTTAAAAAGCGTATACATTGTGTACCTGCTTATTAAAGGCTTCCATTCCCATATCAGAGTTGCTTCTCGGAACCTGTCCCATTTCAACGTCACTTTCTCTAGAAGGCTGGCCATTACTAGCTTCACCAACAAATGAATCCTGCAAGAAAGAATGTCAAATAATAATGACAATAGTAAAAAGAAAAAGAAAACTATCCTTAGATTTTGATCTTATAACACAACAACATTGTACTAAACATAACCCATTTCCTATTAATGAATTAACAGTAACAAAACAAAAACACCAGAATCACTATCAGAATAAATCCAAAACCAAAAATTATGCCACAAAAAAAATAGCCACCTGCAATCTAATTGGGGATTAACTATGATCTGAGTTAAATTAAGACACCGCCTTTCGGAAATTTTCCACTAGCCATGTAGTGGTTCAGCGATGAACTGAATTGTACGGCTTACAATGTCAGAACACGTTGATTCCTATTCGTATCCCACTAGAATCCAGGCAAAAATTTGGGCACCCCTTAATGTCGTTTTAAAAAAAGAAAAAAAGATAAAATAAAATGAAATGAAACAGAGTATGAATCTGACACTGTGATGGCAGAAAATTAGAACAGAAAAACAATAAGTTTAGCAACAGAACTACAAGACCCAGTTATCAAAATCGAAATTTGAAATCGAAAGAGGGAATTACAGATATCAACTTACAGTGAGAAGGTCGTTCATCGTGAATTGTCAAATCAATCTGTCAGAGAGAAGAAAGAGATGTCCAAAGCAGACAGTGAAACGGCAATAATTGTTGTGTCTTTGGCCGGCGAAACGACAGCGAAGCAAGGCAGGGCAACCCACGAACTCTCTCACAATGCATTTTGTTTTTTGTTTTGGGAGATGTTATTTTGACTCTCCCCTTGACAACCCTGAGGTGGCAAAATGTGAAAGGGCAAAAACGGTAAAGGAAGAAACCACGAAAGGGCAAAAACGGTAAAGGCATAAATCACAACAGGACAAAAAGGGTAAAGAAAAAAAAGTGAGATCAGATCGGAATTTCAAAACTGAAAGTGACAATGGGGATGGAACTTACAGTGAAGTGTAGGAAGCGGATTTAGAAGCCGCTATAAGGAAATCTAGAATTCCTAAATCCAAGAGAAAAGTGAAGGTTTCTTTTGCCACTGTTGGAGTCGCTGGTGGAGGTGTGGAGGTTTCCCGTCGCCGGTGGAGGCATTTGAGTGAGGTGCGGTTTTTTTTGCCACTGTTGAGGTCGTCGGTGCCGCCCTGGTTGGTGGTGGAAGAATTGCGGTTTGAGGGGTTACAATTTCTAATTTGGGAATTATCGATCTACCCCTGTACTTTTACAAATAAAAAAAAATAGTCGCTGAACTTACATATTTACCCTTCAGTGACATTGTGAACTGGGCCCACAACTAAAATACTAGATTGTTTCGTTGTTTGTTTTCTTATATGTTTCAAACAATTTCTTTAAAAACAATAAATGCTTCCATTTCCGTATTCGTATAGTCTATTTTTTACTTTTTAATTTATTATTAAATTATAAAATTGATGATCTTTACAATTTTAATATCTTTTAGAATATAAATAAAACTTACTAATGATATAATTCCCTTTCAAAATTCATTTTAAAACGAAAGTAGATGTTGATGGAAGGTCTCAATCTTTAAACAAGTATTTTTATTTCAAAATCTGTAAATAGAAAGTTATTTTTCCTTCCACAAATTTCAGTTATTAATAAAGTTAATTATAAAATATAAAATATTCCGTATCAAACCAAGTTCATTGGTATAAGAATTCTGTCAATAAATATCTCTAAATATCTTTTAATTTTCGAGACTTATCTAAAGACTCAATTTACTCAAACTTTTAACTACAAAAAAGTAAACATACTTTTTACAATATCATTTGACTATATTGTCATGTTTGAAATTTATTGACCGTAATAATTATTCTAAATTTATACTAAAATAATGCATAATTAATAGAAAATATAAAAAGAAAATATTAATACCTCGTGATATTCGTGTTTTGTCATGTCGATTTGTACACATTTAACCATTTTATTTATATTATCATTTCATACTAGAAACTAAAATATAACTTTTGTGAAAAATTAAAAATTAACAAGCATTCATGAAATTGTTGACATTAAAAGTATCTCGTCCTTGTAATTTTGAAGAACAACTTTTATGCAAAATGCTTTCTTGTTTTTGTTCATTGATAAGGTAACTTTAAGAAAAATAATCTTTTATATATTAGGCATATGATGAAGTTAAAGGAGGAAGAAAGAGAGTGACCAATGATATGTGAAAATTGACTTATTGATTATGGTTTGGCTTTTGGACAACCTGAAACCTCTGCAATGAATGCGGAATGAACATCACTTTTTTCTCTTTGTTGAGTTTGTATCCAGCTAGAAATCAACAAAATTTTTAAAACAAAAAATGAAAACTTGTCTCCATTGTATGCTTGAGATTCCATGACTTTTGACTTGTGAGTACCTTTATTCAAAGGTTTGGCACATGATACCATTCTTAGACACATATATTTTAGCATTTGTCAAGTGCATTTTCCCCCCAAAAGAAGATGCAATTAAATATTTAATTATTCATCTCTAAATCAGAAGTTTGATAATAATGTTTAATATACATTTTTTCTTGTAAAATATTTATCATATTTATGGATGATTAATTTTGGTTAGAATAACACAACGGGTATTTACGTCAGACAAAAATCAAGGGATGAATCGGTTTCTTAACAAAATTTATACTTTAAAAAATTCTATTTTAAAATCAAAATTACAATAAAATCTTCTTCTTTAGGATAACAACACTTAGTCAAAGAGGGTAAGGAAAAATAAAATTGTATATTGTTTTATATTAAAATATTATATGTTTGGTCTATTAACTAAACTCTAAAATAAACTGAAATTATAAATATGAGTAAGAACAATATAAAAAAGAAAGCACATCTCTTGAAGTAAGAAATGAGAAACACATCCCTTAAAATTCACAAGGCTGAACCCCTCATTTGAATCACACGAGGATGAAGAAGCACCTTAATACAAATGAGTTGTTGATCAAGAACTAATTTGTCTCTTTAAATGTTTTGATATGATTTCTTAAGAATAAGCTAGGCAATTCATTGATTGATTTGTGTTAATCAAAAATTAATTTGTCTCCTCGCTTATTTTGATATGATTTCCTAAGAATAAGTTAGGCAATTTATATTCGTGTTCGTTGTTTTATTCGTGGTTTTGAACTTCGTTCTTTGTTGCGGTTTTGTTTGTAGTTTCGGGCTGCTTGTTTTGTCCTCCAACCGTGTTGTTGCTCGTTCTTTTGACTACCCCATAGAAACATTATTTTGTTGTGCAAGGTTTTAACGAGACACCATATACACTTTATGTTTCATAAGTACATGAATAATGTTCAAAAATATGACTACTTGGAATATCTTAGCCTAGTATCTAAATATGTGATTACTCGGTAAATTTGAGCCCAACGTTCGAACTTGTGACTACTTGGTAAATCAGAGCCTGACATCTGAACTTGCGACTACTCAATAAATTCGATCCCAGTGTCCGAATATGCGACTACTCGGTAAACTCGAGCCTAGTGTCTAAATATGTGACTTCTCGATAAATCCAAACATAGGCATCAAAATATGTGACTACTTGGAAAATTTGAGCATGAGTGTACAACTATGGACCTACATGGAAAATACTCCAATTATCTTATGAGTGTTTGACCATGGACCCACTTGGAAAAACACTACAAGTATCTTATGAGTGTCCAACCATGGACCCACTTGGAAAACACTACAAGTACCACACGAGTGTTCAACCATGGACTTACGAGTGTTCAATTTTGAACTTACCAAAAAAAATCGAGTATAAACTAAGCGTCTAAAAGCATGACGCTATAAGTGTCTGAGTACAACCCAACAATGAGCTAAAAGCAACACACAATTTGTCCAAGAGCTAAGAGTATCTTATAAAACTGAGTATAAGGAGCTAAAAACAACATTTAAACTTGTTCATTTAATATCTTGGTCCACCTGTAACAGTTATTAACTTTCGAGCTCAATGGGCTTTTGTACCTAACTGCGACCCAAAAAATATTATTATTATGAGGCCTAAAACGACGTAATAAGTACAATATCCAAGTGTGAGATCTATATGAAATATTAACACCCATATAATCAAAGAAAGATGATATTTATTATGATTAAATATGTTTTTCGTCCCTTCACTTTCAGTGAAAATTGGAATTAATACCTTAATTTAGTCCTCTAACTTTAGAAATGTTTGGATTTAGTCATTTTAACCAATTTTTTAAAATTTATTTAACGGTTTAAACGTGTTTCATGAGAGCATTTGACTGTTTATTCCGCTTGACATATTTCTGCTTCAATGTTAGCTAAGAAACTGTCTTGAAACACGTTTAAAACATCAATTAAACTTAACAAAATTTTGTTAAAAGGACTAAGTCAAACATTGGTAAAGTTGGAGGACTAAATTAGGTCAAGGTTTTGGAGAGGGACTAATTCCAATTTTCACTGAAAGTTAAGAGACCAAAAACATATTTAACCTTATTTATTATAATATAAACAAAATTGAGATATAATAAACTGATTACAGTTATTATTATTATTATTATTATTATTATATATATATATATATTAAATATGTTGTTATATCTGAATTTATCTTATTTGTTACTAATCAACCCACAAAAGTCTATACATATCCTTAATCACAAAATGTATTTTAACTCAATACTCATTTTATATTCAAATATTTTTTACTGACTTGAGTTTCGAAGTCCGTGAACTTCTCCTCTTACTCAAAAATCAGTCCACCTCAAACCAAACCAACTAAATTCCAGTAATAACATTTATAAATTTATATTCAGATGCCAGCTACATCTTTATAGCCATATTTATTTCACAATGTATTTGCCCTCTTATAACAAATTGTATTTGCCTAAATTGCTCCCTAATACCATTATTTTTTTTCAAACAGTTTTTACCCAAGTTTTACTCATCACTAGAAAAATGTTCATTACCTATAAATTTTTTATAAAATTGTTTCAACAATAAATTCATGCACATTTTTCTTTAAAAAATAGTATGAAATGCATTTCTTTTTACATATAAATGTATTTATCATGAAATATTTATAGATTTTATAGTATTTTTTTTCTACATGAAATATTTTTTGTGTAAAATTATTTGAAAAAACAGATTTCATAATTATCTGCAAATTTATTTATGTATATGTTAATTATATAATTTTTTTCTTGCTAATATAACTTTGTAGCAAAAAGTATTAAAAATATATTTATTGAACATTTTCTTGTAAATTATAATTTTATAAATAATAATATGGTGCTTGGGGGCATGGGTTTAGGGTTTGGGAATCAAATTTGGGGATTTGAATAATGTGAGAGAACCAAAAGTGGAAACACTCTTGTGTGTGATGAAGATGGAGGTTGGAGAGGATGAGGAGTGGGTCTTTGAATGGAGATATGTGGAAATGTTGTTTTTTTTTCTTTTTCACTTGTAGGCAAATTGGGGGTAGACGATTTCAAGTTGAAGTCGGGGGTTAACGATTTTTATTGTAATTTATTACGAAATGTTTGTAATCGATTATGACTTTGATTAAAGGGTGTACAAATTCAAAAAGGATAATATGTGGGGTAACATTTTCTCTATTTGAAAATAGGTGGGGTCATGACGTTTTCTTAATCAAAAAATGTGTGGGGGTGCGACATTTTTTACTATTTCTAGTTGCACCTCCATTTTCCCTTCAAAAAGTCATCCACCAACTTCATTTGTGGTACGTGAATGACACATGTGCACTATTGGTCAAGCTATATAGGTTTTAATCTTATACCAGACTCTCAAACCAGGCGTAAGGCTTTTGGACAACCATCCACTACAAGGATCCATAACGAAATGGATCAACCAAATCCGGATAAACCCAAAAAATATTTTTATTGTCGTACTGGAGGTCATCATAGAGTCAAGTCCATTTCGACAATGAATTACAATAAATATTACTCAAAATCACAAAGCAACCCAATTCATTGTCGATATGAATATCGACCCCTATAATGACCTTCAATATGACAGTAAGAACATTTTTTGGGTTTATTCGGATTTGGTTGATCCATTTCGTTATGGATTCTTGAAGTGGATGGTTGTCGGACAGCCTTACACTTGGTTGAGGGTATTGTATAAGATTAGGACCTATATAGCTTGACCAATAGAAGTTGATGGTTCACTTTTGAAGGAAAAATGGGGTGCAAGTAGAAATAGTAGAAAATGTCACACCCCCACATGTTTTATGATTAAGAAAACGTCATGACCCCATCCGTTTTCTAATAGAGGAAATGTGGAACCCCACATGTTGTCTTTTTGAATTTGTACACTCTTTGTAATCAAAGTCGTAATCATTTACGAAAAAATCGTAATTGATTACAATAGAAAACGTTAACTCCCACGATTTCAGCTTGAAATTATCTAACCCCAGTCCGACTTTGATTTAAAAACGTGTAACATGTTTTCTTAATTTAAAAATGTGTGGGATCGCATGATTTGCTTATTTTATAATTTTTAAAAATTTTGATATTTTTATAATAAAGGAGACAAATTTGCCTACAAATAAAAAAAAACGGGAAAAAAATTGGTCAAGATTGATTCCTTTTATTATACGCACATTATGAATATAATCTTTTATATTAAATGTTAGCATTAAATACATTTGTTATGTTAAAAAAAAAATGTTAAAGAAAAATATATATTTATTTAATTTTTTTCTTTAATTGAAAAATCAAACTACAATAAATATAATATTTAACAACAGGTCAAAATTTAAGAATTAAAAATATATTTAACATTTTATAATTATTTTATGTAAGTCGAAAGTAATATTTTATTATTTATAGATTCTAAGCATGTTTTAAATTTTATTTTTAGTTTGATATTTTTGTTTAAATTTATTAGTTAATTATATAAAATTATCGTTTATACTAATAATTATTATTAAAAACACGTAACATTTTCTTTAAGATCAATATATTTATTTTATTTATTTAAAATTAAAATACGAGTTTTCTATAATGATTTAATATAAATCTATAACTTAAATAATTCATATCCGAAAAAAATTAATAAATTAAATAATTAAATATAAATTTACAATTCTACACCTATAAATCAATACATGAAAAGATATTCAATCTTGGTGTTCACAATTCTATTTTTAATTTTACTTTTTAATAAATAATATTTTTTAAACTAAAATAACTGTTTTACTTTTTAAGTAATTGTTTTATTAAATTTAACAATTTCACTCTTTTAATTTTTTTAAAGTACTTTTAGTAAAATAAAATATCTACAAAGTAAATAAATAAAATATTTATAATTAAATTTACAAAATTATTTATATTTATCTTTAAAATTTTAAAAAAAATGAATGTCTTTACACTTGTTGTGCTAAAGTTAACGCTCTTTTCTTTTTTTCAGTTGTGGATTTTTCTTATTGTTTCCGCCACCATTTGTGTATTGCATTAATAGTCAAATAAATGCATTTTTGTATTATGCTTCATTTTGTACTGGTCCTGCAAAACGTACGTAGTAAGGAACAAAAAACTGATCATGTAACAAAGAATATTTTATTTGTTTATGTGTTGGGTTTCTGAAATAAGGAATCAAGTGCAAACGGTTTTGACCCAAAATTTGTTTCGATAAGTATCAATTGAATCAAGAAAAAAAAAATCAATTTTAGAATCCCTGAATCAAAACAAAACCATATATCTATAAAACAGTGACCCACTCACCCACCACACACAATCACAAACTTTTCAGAATTGAATCAGAAAGCATGAGTAACAAAGGTCTCAAGATTTGCTTGGTCTTGTTTCTGTTTTTACTCGTCATTGTTTCAGTTGGGATGGTAACCTTATTTTTAACAGTTTTCAAACCCAAGGATCCAAACATCATGGTCCAACCTGTTGGTCTTGAACACTTCAACTTGTCTCTTTTGACCAATTTGACTGCAAATGTGAGTCTGCCAATGGTGATCACTATGGTGAATCCAAACTTTGGAAGCTTTGAATACCCCGAAGCCATGGGTTATGTGAATTTCCATGGTGGCATTGTGGGTGAAGTTCCGATACAGGGAGAGTTTGTGCCAGCACGTGAACAGATCGTAGTGGACGCTTGGGCCAATTTGATGCTACAGAAGGTGGTCACTGATACCAGATTTTGGGCAGATGTTCTAAGTGGATCGTTGAATTTCACATCAACAGCTGCATTGCCTGGGAAAGTTGAAATGCTCAAGATTTTGAAGTTGAAAGCCACTGTTTATAGCACTTGTGATTTCTCCATTGACTTAACCTCTAGGAATGTTGATAGCAAATGCAGTGCCAAAATTAAGCTTTGATTGCTTGTAGTCAAGGGGTTTTTTGCATAACTATTACCCTTTTTTTCTCTGTTCAATTCATTTGTAATTGAGGTTTTGCCTTTTTCTTTTTTTTTAATCCGCAAATATAACTTATTAGTATGTGTTTGGATTATAATTAAAAAAATTAAGTTTGGTCGAAAGAAACAGAAAATTTCTTTAAACCGAAAATTTTCAACTGAAAATTTTGATAGTTTTGCTTTGAGAGCAACCCACCTTTGGGACTTAACAAAATTGAAAAAAAAATTGTCAAGTGACTACAAAATAAATTTGGATTTAGCTTCCAAACCTGAAACCAAACACATAATTAATATTATCTTAATGTAAGAGTTAAAATTTACGGTCTCTTTTATATTTCTTTTTAAATTTATTAAATCAATCTTGTAATTCTCAAATATTAATAGGTGAATGAATTCACGATCTTTCAAACTCTCCTACAAACCAATTGTTTTTTTAGAGTTTTGCCTGTGATGTTTTTTCTAGTACTTAGATAAGAAAATTAAACAAATTACAAATTAAAAATAAGCTAAAGGAACTTAAAACTTATAAAAACTTTTAAATAAACTGTTTTCAATAAATACTTTTGTATTGTCAAATTAATTTATAATCTAACCAAATAAGTTATTATCTAACTTATTGGTATTACCGATCACACCCTAAATCTAATAGGAAAAATATAAAGAATAATGCTTTAAGTTTCGTTTTGTATTTAAAGAGATATGATTAACTATATTTAAAGTTAAAGTTAATATGTACTGAATTAATATTACAGATCAGTTTTGCATTTAATAATTAATGTTTATATCATATTTAATGTCATTAAATATGTGGAATTAATAGCTGAGTTACTGTAATTGTCGTTAAGTGAACTCATTTATTATTTTTCCGCTTTTTTTAAGGCTTTTTAAAGTTTTGAAAGAAAATGATGAAATTCTAATCAAAAGCAATGTTACCGTTGGGAATCTGGTAGCGTAGAAGATATTAGTTTTTACACATGTATTAATTAACATTTTAGACATTAATTCTTTTAATAGTTAAAATAATTTTTTTAATAGTTAAAATTCTGGTATCTAATTAGTAATTAATTTAGAATCTAATTTACAAATAAATTATAACTTTTTATTTGAAATAGAGATTATATTAGATATTAAAAGTTTTAAGTTTATAAGTTGGTATCTAAATTAATTATTATAGTTACCAATTGTTTGTTGTCATCAAAATTGGTTGTTATTTAATAATTTTTTTATAGTGAAAATTCAAGAAACAACATTCATTTTTGTTAAATATGTTAAATTTTCTTAGGTTAAAATACTTTTTTGGTCTTGATTTATGTCAAATTTTGTCACATCAATCCTAATCTTATTTTGGTGCTTAAATAGGTCCTAATTTTTGTTAATTTTGTTTAATTTGGTCCTTTTTTTCTCTAATACCGTTTAAATCATTAACGGTCATGAACAGTGGCGGCCCGACCCTGTGTCAACAAATAATTTTTTTTTATTTTTTTTAAAATGTCCATGTGTCAACCCAACAACATGTCACGTGTCAGAGTCAATGTTTTATATTCAATTTTGTTCCTATATTCTCTAGTTTTGTTTAATTTAGTCCTAATGTTTTTTAATATCAACCAATTTTGTCCCTCTCCAACCAAATTTAATTTTTATATTAAAATTCACATTTTTTATTAAATGTTTTATATAATATATTAAAATTCACATCACTAAAACTTTTATATAAAAATTAAATTTGGTCTCATCTTTCATCTTTGACAGGGACAAAATTGGTCAATGTTAACCAAAACTATGACTAAATTAAATAAAAATAACAAATATAGGGACCAAATCGAATATAAATATTGACTTTGACGGGTTGACACGTGTACATTTTAAAAAAATTTTAAAAAAATAAAAAAATCATAAAGTTACACGTGGCAGTCACTATTCCTTGCGGTTAATGATTTAAACAGTATTACTAAAAAAGAACCAAATTCAACAAAATTGACGAAAATTATTTGAGCACAAAAATAAAATTATGACTTATTAGAAAAAAATTGACGAAAATTATGACTAAAAAGGTATTTTAACCATTTTTTTATATATCAAATGATATTTCAGGTTGATGGGGCTGTATATACTATTTGATATATTACAATTTGAATGTATGTCTGAAACATCGTCTAATATTTAAAAAAAAAAAAACTAAAAGGACTATATATCTATTCATTTTTTAAAGGTTAAATTAATTTTTAGTTCTTCTATTTATCATGAAATTTCAGTTTGGTCCTCAAATTTTTCGTTGTCTCAATTTGGTCCTCATTTTCTTAAAATGACTCAATTTGGTCCTCACCATTAACTTTAACCAGACGATGTTAAAGTCAACGCTACGTGTCAATTTTTGTTTTTTTTAAATATTTTTTTTAATATTTTTTATTTTTGACACGTGTCACTTCACAGTTGTGCCACGTGTTAAAGTGACTCAATTTGGTCCCCATATTTGTTTTTAGTTTCAATTTAGTCCCAATTTTTGTAAAAATGAAGCAATATTGTCCTTCCTTAAATTGACACTAAATTTACTTTTTTATAAATTTTATGGTAATATTCTTACTAAAATTAATGTTTTTATTAAATATTTCTATAAACATTTTAAATTAACTTTAAATTCTAGAAAAAACATTAGACTTTGATTTTGTTTTGAACTTGAAATTTAGTTCCTAAACTTATGTGTGACAAGTTATTTAATTTTTAATTTTTACTAAGTTTGTATAATATGATACATTTGATGCCTTTATATATGATGACAAAATTGTTAATTTTTGAAATTAAGTTTGAGGTTTAACTTTATTTAACTATAATAAAAAATTTATTTAAAAATATTTCTACAAATATTTAATAAAAACGTCAATTTTATTAAGAATATCATCATAACCTGTATACAAAGATTAAATTGAGTCTCAATCTAAGGAGAACAACATTGCTTCATTTTTACAAAAAAATGGGACTAAATTGAAACTAAAAACAAATATAGAGACCAAATTGAGTACATGTGACACAATTATGAAGTGACAAGTGTCAAAAAAAAATATATTAAAAAAAATATTAAAAAAAATCAAAAAAACAAAAAATTGACATGTGGCGTTGACTTAACACCGTCTGGTCAAAGTTAATGGTGAAGACCAACTTGAGTCATTTTTAAGAAAATGAGGACCAAATTGAGACAACGAAAAATTTGAGGACCAATCTGAAATTTCATGACAAATAGAAGAACCAAAAGACTAATTTAATCTTTTTTAAATTTAGATATAAAAAATTTAAAATAAAACAATATGAGACATATCCAAATTTAATCAAAATTGAATATAATAAATTCATATTAGTTTGAAATTAGAATTTTAAATTTAACATATCCAAGGCCGAATACACAATGGCACTTTGAAAATCCATTTAGTAGACATTTCTTTCAAGGTGGTTTCTTCTTGCACCTCCAAGTTTTCTTCCTATACCCCAAACTTTTCTAAATCCCAATAATAACATTTTCTTTGATTTTGATCGAGTAGGTACAAACATAATTACAATCTCTCTCTTTATTATTCCCTACCCTCCCTTTCACATTTACTCTAGTAGCCTCTCTTTCCTTATTTCTTCCCTTTGAGCAAAACTCACCGTCTTATTTATCCGGTGGTGCCGCAAAAGACTCACTCTCTATTTACCTTACAAATTTCTCCTTCACGCATCCCAATATCACAATCATTTTCCTCTGCTCACTCTTTTATGTTATAGCTTACTGATTTGTGAATAATTTACGGATGAACCGAATTTGAAGACTTTGAAGTTCGAGGATTTAAATTATTAGTTTTGGTCGATAACATAAACGGATTTTGGAAATTCGTAATAGGAGGTGAGATCTCTCAGGAAAAAAGCACAAGATTTGGAAGGTTAAACTAGATTTCAAAACCTAATTTAGGAAAGCATAGGATTTTGACATTCAGTTCACAGGGCTATCAAATTTCAAAATTCAGTTAAGAAAAAAAAAACCAATATTAGATTTTGAAATCCAAAAAAATATTTAACCAAATTTTAAAAGTCAAAAAAACATTTCAACAAATTTCGAAAGCTAAGAGAATATTTAATCGCATTTTGAAGAATATTTAACCGGATTTCGAAATTTGAAAGAATATTTAACCATATTTTAAAATTCAAAAGAATATTTAACTTAATTTCAAAACCCGAAAAAATATTTATCTAATTTCAATAATAGATACTTTTACCTTTGAACATAAGATCATATTTTATATTACCTAGCGTCACTCTCGACTTTATTACTCTCGACTTTATTATTTTTAAGGCGGTTTTTCTCCTTTCATTAACATTGAGGAATCTAATGAATATCATACACCATAATTGTTCCAAACCTTATGCAACGATAACAGAGATCAAGTGAGTCGGGTCATAATTGAATCATGGTGTTTAGACTCTTACATTCTTAAATAAGAATTGTGCCTTGATAGCTTTTGGTCTAATATTAAGCGTTTAATCTTAAGAATTTTAACAAATCTGGTGTGGTGCTGGAAGAAACCTTACGAATTTCATTTTTTATTTTCATTGGATTTCAAAATTTGGTATAGATTTTTGTTGTTGATTGGGTTTCAAAATTCGATAGAATCCTTATCATGATTTCAAAATTTGGTGTTTTTCTGAATATGATTACGAAATCCGATGATTTCCTAGATCAAATTTCAAAAGTTAATGCTTTCCTAAATTTGTTGAATTACTAAACTGAATTTCGAAATATGGTGCTTAATAAAACATTTTTTCCTTCTTTTTTTCAAAATGCGGTCAATACTTTTGCTAACTGAGTTTTGAAATTTGGTACATGCTAAATATAATAAAAATAAGGTTTAATTATGCCTTTAGTTCCTATTTTGGAGTCAAAATCTCAAAATGATACCTAAATTTTTAAAAGTCTCAAAATGGTCCCCTTTTTTATTGAAACGTCTTACGTTTGTCCTTGTCGTTAAGTCAACGTTGACGCCGTTAGAGGGAGTGCCACATGTCAGTTCCTCGATTTTTTAAATTTTTTTATTAATTTTTTTTTTTGAATTATTTTTTATTTTTTTTTATTTTTTGAATTTTTATAAAAATATTGAAAAAATTGCACGTGTCAAACTGTCATCGTGCCACGTGACAGTGACAGTGACACGTGTCAGTATTACACCACGTGTCATTTTCTTAGTCTCAATTTGGTCCCTTTATTTTAATTTGTCTCAATTTAGTCACAATTTTTGTAAAAATTAACAATTTTGTCCCTCTCCAAATTGAAATCAATTTTAATTTCTGTATAAATGTACACAAATATTTCCATCAAAATTGATATTTCAAGTAAATATTTTTAACCAAATTAAGTTCATTTAATTAATATTTTACATTGAACTTTATTTAAAATGGTTTAAAA
>Ga0214544_1006599_pt1 | contig 21209 bp, 5 predicted proteins | sample CNSS3metaG_FD_160074 | JGI IMG/M metagenome (GOLD analysis project Ga0214544, IMG submission 160074) | Root nodule microbial communities from cowpea collected in UCLA plant growth center, Los Angeles, California, USA - CNSS3 | ecosystem: Host-associated > Plants > Roots > Nodule | place: USA...
TATCCCAATGGGTTTTTCCTAGTAAGGTTTTAACGAGGCACATTCTTTATCAATGGACACTCAAGGGGGAGTGTTATGAATTAATGATTGTCCATTGATTTGATACATTTACTCATATGATTCATTACTCTTTATGGTAAATATTTGTATTAACTAAGTTGATTTGTTTCCTTTATGGATTACATATTGTATCTATAAATAGGACTCTTCTTATCAATAATAATAGACAGATGAGTTGCTCCCTATTCTCTCATTCTCTATTCTCTCTTGTTCTTCTCTTCTCTATTATCTGTCGTCATTCTCTATGTTATTAACTTTATTTCATAACATAAACCTTATTATTATTATATATTCTATTTTATCCCTAAAATTAGGATTAAATATGTGTTTGGCCCATCAAGTTTCAGTGAAATTTGGAATTAGTCTCTCTTCAAAATTTTTGACCAATTTAGTCATTCATCTTTAATATACGTGAATTTAATCATTTTATCCAAATCTTATTAAGTTTATCTGACGTTTCAAGTGTATTTCATGATAGTATTTGAATTGTTTATACCATGACACATTTTTCCTTCAATGTTAACTCAAATATTATCATAAAATATATTTAAAATGTCAAATAAATTTAACAAAATCTGGTAAAAATGATTAAATCCACATATTTTTAAAAATAAAAGACTAAATTAGTATAAAGTTTTAAAAAAAACACTAATTCTAAAATTTACTAAAATTTGATCAAAGCAAAATCAATCCAATTGGAGGAGATATGTGACTGTGGGCTGTGCACCAACCCATCTTAATTTTATTCGCATTAATTACTCCTTCAACTATCAGAATTTTAATTTAATTATTTTAAATAATAAACTATAAAAATATTCTTAAATGTTCAAGACTTAACTTTCCATCTCCAATGTAACTGGGTTTTATAAACTTTATTTTCAAGTTTGTTTCAGATGATTTTACCATCAAATTTTAAATTTTCATAAAGTATATAATGTTCTGTTAAATATTTAATAAAATATGATTATGCCTGGAACAAATTGTAAAGATAGTTTTAACGTTGTCGTTTCTGAATAAAGTGGTCATAACCTATAAAAATGTGTATCTCCTTTGTATATAGCTATACATATAGACAAATGCGTATTCCACTGTGAAATTAATTAACAATCTAAGCAGAAAAAAAAATGTAAAATTTTAATATATGAAAATCTAATCTACCACTAATTGCTGAATATCAATTGGAAGCATATTTAGTTTGGGCCTTGTTATGTGTACTGGGCTTAAAAGAAGGGTTTTGTAATTAGAGTTTAAGCCACATTTCTTCTCTTTTTTTTTTTCGCGCTTTCAATAAAGCCAGGTAAGTCTATTTCATTCGGTCCTTCTTTTTTAATCTTTTGCTAATGTATAGCACAAATCATACTTTAATTTTGTTTATGCAGGAAAGTAGACCAAAGGAAAATCTTTTTTTTTTTCTGAAATTACTAGTGACTCATTTTCCCTTTTAACAATTATAAAGTACGAGATGTGTTTTTCAAGCAATAGAAAGTTAGTATAATATATTGTGAATGTAATATTTTTCAAACAATCAACAATACAAGGATCAAAAAAGAGGAGTATAGAAAGAAATTCAACTGAATATCAGAAGTAAAAGTAAATTTAGTCTAATTATAAACACTTAGGAGATTGGAAACGTAATTTTCATACTTCACACTTAAGAAGGTTAGAAATATTTTTAGTTAGTAAATTGTAATTTTGATTTCTGAAAAACATATCAACTTTTTCTTTATTTTGTTTATTTAGTATTTTCTTAAATTCAAATACTAATGTAACAATAAACTTCTTAAAACCTAGGGTCTTTGCAGCTTCTTTTAACAACAAAATACAAAAATGAAGTTTTTATTTATTTATTGTGGACTTCAACTTTAGTGTATTGGTGGGCTCCACTAACTCATTTCCATTCCTGATTTATTTCCTTACACTAATTTATTTAACGTTTTTTCTTTTTCTATTTATGTTAAGAGTGAATTAATTTTTTTATTATTATTTAACAAAAGTTGTTGCCAGATCCATATTATATTCGTTCACTTATTTCTTGACCTTAAAAACTGTTTGTCGAATTTTAATTAAGCCTCATCCTTGTTATTCTACTAATCATGCCAAGTTGTTCTATTTATTTTTTTTAAATGCTTACTGTGATGAGATGAAAAGGTCAAATTTTGACCATTTATAAATAATTATAAATTTGATTAGTTAATTTAACTCTCATAGGATAAAGTCAAGTTTCCCTAATCGATTTTCCATTTAATTTTGATAGGAGCAAATAAAAAATAATAATTTTTTAAGGTTAGTGTGGATTGTATTTATTACTAAAATAGTGAATACAGAAAGAAAATTAAAACAGATGGAATTGAGGAATTATATATCCTTTTATATTTTTAGAAACGATTAAAATTTTCATAATTTATCAACGATATTGGTTCCTCTTAAGTGGTTAACTAGTTATACACTTTCCATTTCCATTCTTAATTAATGTGAAATCCGTGATGTAGAATATGTATTGTAGGACACTACGTTTTTATTTTTCACATTCACTCTCCCTTCAAGTGCCTTCTTTGCCATTGTTAGTATCTAATGATGTTTTTTTAACTTTCTACAAGTGCGTGCGTAATAATATCAATAAGTTTCGTATTCAATAAAAAAAATATGCTGAAGTTCAAATCGTGAAATTTATGATAGTAAATGTGTGGTGAGGTTGAGTTTCATTTTTTCATCTTCTACTATGTTGTCAACAATCAAGTCATGAGATGAAGTCACAACAAATATTAAACATAAAAAATTAAAAAATTAAAGTTTAAGACATGAATCATTATCACATTTTCGTTATAATCGAGAGACAATGAATTTCCTAAGACGTAAAACATTCTAGACTAAAAGAGATATCTTTAAATTTTATTGAGTGAAAAAAAACACTCAGATTTTTGTGTGTAATAAATAATCCAATATTATTTCACAATCAATAAAATTTTCACATATATTAACTCTACTTTTTGTTGTAAGAAAAAAATTAATTACTTTTACACTAATTGATGTTTCTTCAAATATATCAAATAATATAATAAATATAATTTTATTAGTATAATTTTACTAAAACAAAGTTAAACCCTTAATAAATAAGAGCTGCACCCACAATTAATTCATTACGTTCTTCCAATTCATATCTGAGATGTTGAAGCATTGTATCCATTTCCATTTTTCTTTTATAAATCATGTTAGACATCTTTCATTTCCAATCCTTTATTGTCCAAAAGATTTATAGGGAAATTGAAATAAATACTGTATTAAATAACATTAAGAGAAGTGAAAATTACTAAATATGCCTTATCTTTTTCTTAAATTTGCATCCAGATAAAGTACCACCTAATCTTTTATTTTAGTTGAGATATATCCTTAAAATTTAGTTGAGATATTATGCTGAACAAAATAACTTATCCATGGTGATTATTTAATTTTAGTAGAGTTTTAACAAGTTGAACCATAGATTACTCTTCTATTACGATCTTTGCTTTCATATTTTAATTTTTCTTTTGTTGGGTTGATATGATCATGTACTAATTTTTATAACTTAAGGTATTGAAAGGTGCAATTTTCCCTTTATTCTGTCTAATCACAAAAAACTTGTTGGTTGATGTTGATTTATAATTATTTTGTTGCCGACATTATGATGTAAAACAGAGATTTTGTTTTATCCTTAAGGAAAATTTAGGGTGTTGAAGGAAATGTTGGAATTTGTAAGTGTCATTTTCATGAATTAAATCAAATGCATGTCTCGTTAAGAAGAAAAATGACTCTTCACCAAACATCAAAGAAACAACAAAATCCTAACAAAGCACTCCACATATATATAGTTGTTTCAAAATTGCCTTTCAAAACAAGGCATTTATTATTTTGATCGTGCCTTCCATTTTTCACTCCTCTTTGGAGGAGATTAGCTTGCAAGACTAATCTTTCTCTTGCACATGCAATATATTTAATGAACCTCTTAGGACCCACCATCATTTACAGATCTTGGCTATCAACTTATAAATTTCAAGAAAAATAAAATTAAAATTTGGTAAGGTCCCTTTATCCAATGATCCTTCTTTTTTTTTTGTGTATTGCAGGAAAAATTGGCAACATGACATATTTATTTACTTAATTCAGTGCATTATTGGGTTGGGTTTATATATTTTATATATATATATGGTTTATAGTCATTGAGAAATTATAATTCTATGTATATGACAATGATCTTTCATCACATATAAGATATTTGACATCACTTCTAACCCAAAACCTTAAGACAATAAAATTATGAGTCTTTCATCTTATATATTATTCAACTTTGTCTTTTCTACCCAATATGAGACTTTGAGTTACACTTTGATTATTCTCAACAATATGATATCTCTAAAATTATCGTGAAAATGTTATGAATTAATAATTGTCCATTAATTTTATACTATTATTCATATGTTAATTACTTTTTATAAGATTTAAGTATTTATAGTAACATTATCTATCTATAAATAGAATTGTCATCTTAATAATAAGATACAAAAAATTAATCTTCGTGATGTCACAGTGAAAAAGTATAATGGTTTGGTTAATCACTTTTTATTTATTGATTAATTCTTTCTTTCCCTTTAGTTATTTATTCTTGAATTCTTGTTCCGCCATCATAAATCATAGTTAGTTCCCAAACCATATTGGTAATATATGCTTCTGACAAACGTATATCTTAAGCTAGTCGTGCAAAGTGTTTTGTTCAAAACACTTTTGAATTATTGCCAAAAGTGGAAAAAGTTGCATCTCTTCTGAAAATTTGTATATGACACAAACACTTACATTTATTTAATAGTCTTTCGAAATTTAAGATTTTTGGCATTAACCTGTTTTTGTTTGGTACCTGCAGGAGGTAAAAGACTATGGGCATTTGTAACAGCCATTGGCATTGAATATGAAATGTTTACATAAATTTGTTCACCATAAAGTCCACGTGATGGAACATTAATAACCTAAGTTTTGTTTAGTACTTCAACGACCATAGTGTTATCACACACCCCAATATTGCATCTTATTCAGAGCATTATAGTACGGTCAACGAAACAGCTTTTTGCCCTAATCGTTTTTATAACACAGATTGTTCTAGATATTGGGACAAAAACATATTTAAATTTCTTTTATTTTTTTTGTAACAAAGTTTTTATGTTTATGAATGATTCTTGTACTTAAAATTGCGCGCAATTATGGGTACTGGCACATGAGCCCAGCCTCACATGGAAAGACCTTCGTTTCTTTTATGAGACCCAACTGCCAAGTTTATTTCTATCCCACATTTACAATTTTGGTTAGGTTTATATCTATTAACTAAAACAATGCATTCTCTGGTATGTTATATTTCACTTCTCTTTATTTATATAGTGTAAATTAATTTCTTTTCTAAATTTTTAATATGTAAGGTACAAAGTGTTTTTATTTATATATTGTAAATTAATTTTATTTTTAGTCGATAGAAGACATTTACTACAAGATTTTTATTATCGATCAATTTTAATGATTAAAAATGGTTAGTTGTAACTAATTTAGATACAAATTTATAAAATAAAAAATTATTGATTATTAAAATAGTTATTATTATAAATTAAAAATTATAATTAATCGTTAAATTGGTCACTAATTAATTAGAAACTAATTTAAAAATCAATTCATGTGATAATAAAAATATTGGTAGTTAATGTTCATTAAAAAATTTTTTGGTAGCTAAAATTTTGGTAACAAAATCTTTTTATTCATAATGAATATTTAAATAACTAATAATTTTTTATTTTATAAATTGATATCTAAATTGATCACTCCATTAATTTATAATTTTTTATTATTAAAATTGATTGTTAATGAAACATATTCTTATAAAGACTTAACTTAATAAATCTAACAAAGCTTACCGGAATAGATTATTAAATTATATTAAACATTTGATTTAAATAAAATTTGTACTCAATTATATAATATAATTAATTTAATTTTAATAACAATAGGATATTTAGGATTTTCAATAATAATTTCAGTGAAGATTAGCATGCCAAAAATTATCACTGGAGATTAATCTAATCTAAAACAATATTCTGCAGAGCATATCATAGAGGTGATAGATGTTGAAGAGAAAAATAAAAGATTAGTCAGAACTTAGGACAAACAACATTGTTGAATCGATATTATTGTAAGAAGATGATGTTTTAGGTTTTTAATTTTTAAATAATATATAAGCTTCAAGGGATATTTATGACAAAGACTTTTCTAACTTTTATTTTTTTTTTTGTTGGTTGAAAAAGTTTTGTAGATTAAGATAATAAAAATCTCATGTCAGAAAGCAAGCTGTCATTCGTTTTGCACCTTGTATTCACTCAAGAGAATGAATTGGCTATGATAGATTGTCTTTGCTTTTTCTTTATCATTCTCATCGATTGCAACTTGTTAACATGCAGATGCAGTTTTTAACGTTGCTTTTGGAACAAGTTTAACATTGTCTTTTCCTTTTTCTTCCTTTTTCAACTTTTTATTCTCGAATCCTCAGAATACAACTTTATCCATTTTTCACTCAGAAATAAAAGTATATCTTGAAATATGTAAAATTAAAACAACTGTTCATATTTAATATTTATACGTATTTTAGATAAAAATTGTCTTTAAAAGAAGATTTTTTTCTTTTCTTTTTTAATATTAGATATGTTTATGGATTATCACATTTCTACAACTTTTCGACCAATCTTTTTATGATACACTATAATTATATTTCATTAATTCTTTTTAATTTTAAATATAAGAACTTAAATATGCATAAATAAGCCCATAAAAAATCATTATGGGATCAATTAATAATTTATCAAAAATATATAATACGAGTAGGAACATTAAGAAGTGAAAGAGACATGTCCTTAACTTCATTATTGCCATGGATATATATAGTTTATTTCATACAAATTTAGGCTTACAAAATGCACTATAATTAATAATGATACATATTGAAAAATATCTTCATATATATGTTACCTGTAATTTGATATATAAACATGAAGAGAAGTTCAATGGAATCATGATTTTTATATATTTTTTTTGGTAAAAGATGCCTTGACTTTTTTCTGAAGAGAATTTTTTGGTATTTACATAAGGCCAAGACACAAGAATTTTCTTTTCAGTTGGATTCTTTATCCCTTTTGAATTGTCACCTTCACGTTTAGTTTTATATCACCCTTTGGAATCTTCATTCAACTAATGTTAAATTAACATGAAAAAAGAAAAAGAAAAAGAAAAAGAGTAAGAGTGGGATCAAACTCGTCTTCGAAGCTATTAAAATTGAATTCATTAGGAAAAAAAAAGTATTCGTAATCATATCAAACTATGAACTTACCAAAAAGTAGCTTATATAGTGTATTAAATTGTTAGCTATTTCTAAAGTTTCATTCCACATTGTCCACACCATTCTCAAAAATTTTATAAGTTATAACTTGTGTTTTGAACACATAAGTGTTGAGTTAACATACCATTTTTACTATATATTAAAGAAAAGTTTGGAAAACAAAATTAACCATTAATGTGAAGTCTATATATGCCTTCTTCCAAACCCAAAAAAAAAAAAAAAAACAGTTCATGCAAAAATTCACCATTTATGTTTAGTTTCCTTAAGATTTTTTTTTTCTAAGTTGTAAAACTCTTATAGCAAGGTCACCAAAGTAACGATACATAGACCCTGTTATAAAATTGTGATTTACAATAGATCTCACTCTTTTCTTTTCTTCTTTTAAAGAGTTAGATGGACTTTCATGTATGTTATTAAACTTTTCTCTCTTTCTAAATTAATTTCCACTCTTCATATTGTTCTCTAGTAAAGTGAAATAATTATTGCTTTAATACAATATCTCACTTTCTTAAATCTTTATAATTTTCTTTCAAACAATCTTGAAGATTCTATATATACTCGAGTTAAAGATCAATTTTATCATATATAAATAAAGACAAATCTTATTTTGTAAGTTGTTTTTGGAAGAATTAGTTAGTTATTGATAGGTCTTTTTGAGGACATTATCAGGAGAAACAACAACAATGAAACATGAGTTTAACTCACACATAAGAGATTAACACCACCACCTTCTATCTACAAGATTAAAGTAATGAGTTTATGGGTCTTCTTCTGTATATATGATGTTTAACTTTTTTATTTTTACTCAATATAAAACTTAGACTCATACTTAAATTTTCAATAATATCTCGATATAAGAGAAATGTATTGGAGATATAATCAATAAGATTGATATATTGAAAATTCAAATAATCTATAAATAAAATCAATTTATAATATATAAGTAAACACAATTTTCATTTTTTATAAATTAAGCCGGTTAGTTTTTTTTTTAGTAAGTTGTTTTTCTATTCATAAATTGTAAATGCACAAATTCAAATTCACCCGTAAAAGAATTTGTTAGGTTCAAATAAACTATAAGAATGTATTGAACATCCACATAAACTGAATGTATTACACTAGAAGAATGTATAGGAGATCTACACAAACCATAAATGAAATCAATTTATATTATATAAGTAATAAAATCTTCATCTTTCAAACAATTTTGTTGAAATCATTCAAGTTTAAAATCATGTAAGCTAGTTAATTCTTTTACTGTATTCCTTTTTCTATTCATAAACTTTGAATCCAAAATTTTACCCCAAAAAAAGAAAAATCCAGATTCACCAACTACTCAATACTTAGGTTGATGATAATTAATTTGTAAGTTTTGGTTCATAATGAGGGGTGCATAAAAAATATAGTTGATATTTAATGAGGATACTGGGTATGCTCGAGAAACAGAGCATGGGGTCCATAAACACAATACTCATGGCTTCACACTTGTACCTCAATACACGAACCAAAATAATGATGTCCCTGTTTTATGTTTGTATGACAGATTCCCCATTCTTTTTCCATTCCTCATTTATTTCCACTCTTATCTCATCACACTTATAAATCAAACATAGTACATTGAGTTACACTAACTTATTTAACGTTTTTCTTTCTATTAATGCTATCACTCAATTAAAAAAAAAAATATTTAACACAAGTTGTTGCCAATACACATCTATATATTCTTTCATTTCTCTATTGGCTTTAAAAACTGTTTGTGGCATTTTCAATTAAGCCTCATCCATGTTATTCTACTAATCATGCCAACTTGTTCTATTTTTTTAAAATGCTTACTGTGATGAGATGAAAAGGTCAGATTTTGACCATTTATAAATAATTATAAAGTTGATTAATTAATCTAACTCTCATAGGATAAAGTCAAGTTTTTTTCCGATAGATTTTCCATTTATTTTTTATAGGAGCAAATAAAAAACATTTTTTTAAGTTTAATGTGGAATGTGTTTATCACTAAAATAGTGAATATTACAGAAAGAAAATTAAAACAAATGCAACTCTTGACAAAAGTTTTAAAAACGAGTAGTTCCATATCCTTTTATATTTTCCTGTTTACAATTCTCTCATTATTTTACAAAGGAATCACTTATCAAAAGAATAAATTCACTCAGTTTTTAAAAACGTTGGAAACATTCAATACTTTCTTCATTAAACAAATGTAAAGAACATTAAGAAAATATTAGAAGATTTTTTATAATTATTATTTAACCATCATTGACTTGCAATAATTCATATTGAAATGTCTTTCTTTCTCAAGCTACAACAAGTAGAGGAGGAGCACTAATTAAAAACAAGTAGTTCCACCCATTATAATGACATTAAATATTTTATTCTCGATTTTATTATCCATGAGATTAAATAATAAATAAATGAAAAAAAATGAAAAAATTATAAATTTTTGTCTTGTAGCAAGTGTGCTTTTAACCATAGGTATATAGGGAGTAGGAGTTGGTGTGTCTTCAGGCCAAATTTATTTTGTGGGCCAACATTTATTCATGGTTTCCCCACTGACTCTTTCATGTTTTTGGTTATCACAAAAAAAAAGGTAAAAAGTTTGAGTCAGAAAATAAAAAAGGTAAAAGAACCAAAAAATTTATGTTGTATCCCACAACCTTTTTTGCTTCCAAATCTTTACCTAATTTTGGGGTTTTGATTTTGGTTAATGGGTGTGTGGAAAATGGAAAATTTAGCTTACCTATCCTTTATTATATGCTTCAAGAGTTTTCAAGATGCTTTACCAACTCATGCAGAAAAAAATAGGGTTGATAGTGAGACTTAAATTAAAAGGTTATCAATATTAGGTAAAGATTTTGTGGTAACAATTTTAGGATCATTATAAAACTGAAAATTTTGTAGAAACAAGTGGTTACAAATAGATGTTTGATAAATAGCATAACTTGAATTAGTGGAATCAACCAACATTGTACCAAAGTTACCTAAGTCCAACTAGGGTTTTCCATTAACGAAAGATCGTATATTTTACACATTTAAGGAAAAATATATACTTTAATATGAATATTCTTTTATCATTATTTTAATGAAACTTTATATTTTATACTTTTATGCAAACTGTTGCTTTGTTTCTATATTTCCAACTTGATATATTAGTTCTCAAATTTTAATAATTCAAGAATAAAAAAATTGTTATTACTCTTAATTTTGAATATAAAGAAGGATTGATATTATTTTGAAGATACAAGTTTTAACAAATACTAAAAACCTATTTTTAAATTAATGTGGATTCGGTTATATTTTATAAATTTAAATTAATTTTATCGAATTGATTTACACTCATTTTTTTTAAAAACTGTATAGTTATTATTAACCATTCTTCTATGTGAGTATTACTGAATAGCATTTTTGTTTTCTAATTATATTCTTAACTTAATTAATATAAAAATAAAAACTAGTTATGATAATATATAGAGAAAATCTAATAACACACATTAAAAAAAGTAAAAAACGGAAAGAAATCACATGTAACTTATTGAAAGACTATATTTAAAAATAAAAAATAAATATGTTTTTTGATTTATTGAAAAACCTAGAGCTGTCAAAATGGGTTGGAACCGGTGAGCCAACCCGGCTCACCACGGGTTCGGGCCGGGTTAGGTTGAAATTTTCTTACAAATTTTAATATGGGTTGATTTTTGACCCGACTCATTTAGAACCCAGCTCATTCGAGTTGAACCGTGGTGAACCAAGTTGGCTCACCAACCCGCAGATAAAAGAGTCCCACAAGTGTTTTTTATTTTTTATTTTATTAAGTTGAGCTTCACATTTGGGTCATGTTAGGTTGTTTTTTTATCCAACACATAAATAATTTGTATTTTTTTTATTTTGGTTTGTATTTGGATTGTATTAAAGTTTATTTTGAATTAGAATTACAATTTAGTTTTGACTGAAAAAAAATAAAAAAAATATTTTTTTTTTAATTAAGTGAACCTGTGAGCCAACCCGTTTAACCCGTCAACCCGTGGTGGGCCGAGCCGGGTTCAAATTTTTTTGGCTCGCTAAAAAGTGAGTCGGGTTGGATTGGCTCAATAAATCATCAATCCGTGGTGAGTCGAGCCGGGTCGGGCCGGGTTACCTGTTTTGACCGCTCTAGAAAAACCTTTAAACAATACCATGAAAGAAAATCCAAATAAAGCCTATGAAGCAAATTTAATATAAAAATTAATCACGCATAAAAATGGTTAATATTTTATACCAATGAGACCTGAGCCCAATAATATAAAGAATTGACATTACTTTCAACTAAAAACTTTAAAATAATGGATATTTGTTTTTATATAGTGCTCTCCTTCCTCATTTCCATCCAATATAAACTTAAATTTACACTTAAATTCCTACCGATGTCCCTCTTAAAAACGAGTTCCTTCAACTACTTTAATAATTTACCGCTAGAAATTAGAATAAAACTAGTTAAAAATTGAAAAACCCAGAGGACGACAGAACAAAACTACAATCATTAACTTTTTACAGTTGGTAGTTATAAATTGTCTTAGTATTTAAAAATTTTCAAAAACTAATGTAAAATGTTCATAATTTATCAATGATATTTGTCCTCGTAAGTTGCAAACTACTGATACACACTCCACTTCCATCTTAATTGATGTGAAATCCGAGGTGCAGAAAAAATGCAGCATTAAAGAACAGAGTAATAATTCATGGGTAACTAAGTAGTTTCATAGTGTATGTATGTATGTATTCTAGGACACTCTTTATTTCTCTCCGTCTCCATCTTCTTGTCGTACCAAAATATTTGTAATTATTTTGTAAAGCAGAGCATGATGATGTCCAAAAAAGTACTGAAAAAGAAGCATAGGGTAAGAGAAAGAAAAACTTTTTGGTAACCCTTTTTTTCATCTTTTTTCCAACTTTCAAATATAATGCGTAACTGCTCTAAAATAATTGCAGCTATTAACTGGCAAAAACAGATTAAAAAAGCACCCACCTAGGTTTGTGTTTCATTCTTCTATTCTTTTGTTCATGTTAATTAATCACATTATTTATAGGTACATAGGTATATAGTTTAAGGTAAGAGAAAAGAGAAAGTCATGTTAATGGAAATTAAATGGTAATGGTCCTTTTTGGGAACAACATTGTCTTCTCTTCCTTCTCTTTTCTTCTCTTCCTTCTTTCTCTTCTCTTCCTTCCCCAGATTTTCCTTCACAAAACCAGAACAAACACATTTCAAATCCATTCTTCTGAGTTCACGATTTCTCTTTAGATTCTGAAAAACAGAAAGCACCCACCACTGAAACTTCAGATCTCAACTTCTGGTTGTTCTTATTATGCAAAAATGAACATGGCAGATATAATATCTTGCTTCAATGAAAACGCAGTGAATGTGTCACACTCTTCGTGTTCTAGCTACTCAAACAACGCGTGCATATCTCCCACTGTTACACCTTCAACGCAGAACTCGGTGACCTCTGTCTACAAAACCACCCTCTCCAACCAAAAGCAGGTTCTCATCACAGTCACGTGGTGCAAGAGCCACTCCAACCAAGGACTCACCGTGACGTTCGGCGAAGACAACCCTTTGGCACCATCTTTCAGGCTCAACACAAATTCGAGGTTTTTCAGGAAAAAGAAAGGAAGCAAGGTCCTGGAATCCGAGGAGTCCAAGGTTGAAGTGTTCTGGGACCTGTCGAAGGCCAAGTACGAGACCGGTCCCGAACCTGTTGAAGGGTTTTACGTGGCGATTCTGGTGGATGCAGAGATAGGGCTCGTTCTGGGAGAAGAAGATGTGGTGAAGAAGTTCAAAACGAGAACCCTTTTGGCCAAGGTTTCGCTTCTGTCACGGCGTGAACATTGCTCCGGGAACGCCGTTTACGCCACCAAGGCTCAGTTCTGTGACACCGGAACTTGGCACGACATTTTAATCCGGTGCAGTGGGGAGAATGAGGGGTTAAAGGCTCCTGTTTTGTCCGTTTGCATTGATAAGAAAACGGTGATCCGTGTGAAGAGGCTGCAGTGGAATTTCAGGGGAAACCAAACGATTTTTGTTGATGGGTTGCTGGTGGATTTGCTTTGGGATGTTCATAACTGGTTTTTCAACCCTGCTTCTGGGTATGCAGTGTTCATGTTCAGAACCAGAAGTGGCTTGGATAGCAGATTGTGGTTAGAGGAAAAGATTGCACAGAAAGACAAAGACAGAGTTGAATTCTCCTTGTTGATCTATGCATGTAAGAGCACATGAAGAAAAAACATATCAATCTTGTTCGAGGATTCAACACAACTGTATACTAAGAATTCAATCTCGAACTCAGCAGAAGACTACTTCTTGTTAAGATAAGGAACATGTTCTTTTTAATTTTTTTTAACATGTTTTTTTATTTCTTGTGTATTTGTTTTGACTCTTTGTTTTGTTTTTTCTTTCCCCTTTCTTGTTGAAGGGATACATACTAATTATTTTTTCTCATAGGAAACAGAAAGAAAATAAATTTGAGTTGCAGAAATTTGAGTGATGTTATCAGAATAGCTGGTTCAGCTTGTGACTTTTGTTTCTCTGATACTTCCTTTGACTGTTGGTTCTGAGTAGTGTCTAGTGCGGGATTTGTATGAAAAAAAAAAACATGTTTTTTTGGAAAAAGAGTTCTTGGATTAAGACATGAATATCTGTGAAGATTTGGTAAAAGGGAAATGAGATCTTGGTTGGCATAATTGAGATGCTTTTAGCCTTTACAGAAGAATAAAGCTGAGAATCTTGTGAATGAATTGAAGCCACATTATTCTACCTTGTCCTTTACAATTCTGTTCATAGTTTTTCACTGTAAAGGTTCAAAAAATTACACCATACACTGTGGAAACAAACAAGTACTCAACATGTATGATTTAGTTTCACTTGCTTTGAATTTACACATCACTTAGGCATGAACAGGTTCAGAAGCAGAATTGTTAGGTTTAGTTGAGTCACTTTCTGACACTGATATCAGAATCATTAAGACAAAGCTTAACCATTTTAAACGATGTTATTGTCCTTGGTGGTGTAAGCTTTCATTACATGATGGTCTGGTCTAGTCCAATGTCTTCAAAATCCATGACATGTGTTTATGATTCCTTGGTCCCTGAATTCTCTAATCCACACGCAAAATCCAATGATTGCCACCACTGTCTGTAACATGGTAAAAGATAGAAATAGCTTTGTTAGGTAGAACCAATGTTCTGGCACATCATCTTTCACCTTTACTCTTAACAAATGCAAATATGTGTTGGGAATCTACCAATAGTATATATACAGGGAATCATCCTTTAACAGATGTTTTTTTGACTGAGTTTGTATTTACAGATATTCAACTTATTATCAGATCAGACTTGATACTGAACTAGTACATGAGCTCAAATTTTGTAAAATCGTTATTAATGCAATGATATTATTATTATCTTCATATTAGAAATGAAAATCATTATTGGTGTTTTTACAAAATTTATTTTGTAATGAATCATTCATTTTAGTTGTACCTGTTGATCAGAAGACTCATTCTCATTCATCAGATACCTAATGTATCTCTATTGTCAATTGTGAATTTAGATTTTTTATTGATTTTTCTGTGTTGTTTTTTTTGTAAAGAAAGGAAACATTTATATGGGGCTTTTTTTTACATCTCAACCCAGATTGAAGGCCCAAGTTTTGACAAGTACAGGCCCTTGAGCGATTATTATGTGCTTCAAGCCTTTCATTTGTGAATTTAGATTTTATTGGGCTCTTAAATTTATTATGTTCAAACACTTTTCATAATTTGTTTTGGGTGCATTCTACAAGTGAAGTGTGAGTAGGTCACGTTGATAACATCTTTACAAATTAAAAGTTAAATTAATTTAACTTTTACAAATAAAACCTATTTAATTAATAATTAAAAAAGAGTCCACAACATTGATGAAATCAATGCAACCCTGGCAAGCCACATCAAAATTTGAAGTCCCAAAAAACTAACTCTGATGTCAATTCATGGAGAACAAATTTATTTGCGATTTCAAATAAAAATTAAAAAATAATTAATATAGTTACATAATAAGTATAATGTTTTCTGTTTCTTTTGACTGTAAAATATTTTATACGACTTAAAAATTTTGGTAATATATGATATTGATATTTTGGGTTGAAAGATGGACAAAAATATGATATTTTGTTAATAATGTTTATTAGATGAATTATAGTCCTTCTAATTTTTTTCTTTCTAAAATTACTAAGTGACTCATTTTCCTTTTTAACAATTATAGCAATAGAAAGTTAGTATAAAATAGTGTCAATGTAATGGTTTTCAAACAATCAACAATACAAGGATCTCAACAAGAGGAGCACAAAAGGAAATTCAACTAAATATCAGAAGTGCAAGTAAATTTTGTCTACTTATAATTGTTTGAGAATAATATTTAGTGATCATTACATCTATTCAACATCAATAGAAAAACATTTTTATTTTAAAATATAAAATAAATTATGATAAATCAAATAAAAATATTAAAACGTTAGTATTTTATTAGGTGTCGGAAAAAGATAAAAATATGTATATTTTTAATTTTCTTAATGTTTATGCCTTATTACTAAGCATCTTGCTACTTAGCGATAAAACTATACATCTATTAAATGACGTGAAAAATTGTAAATAGGAAATAAATTATGTATAATCTAAATAATATTTCTTAAAAAACTAAAATTTAAATTAATTGAAAAACCTATAAATCTAATTTGATGAGGTAAAATTTGTACTAATTTATGAAATTGAACATCTTTAAGGTAAGATTAGGGGAGAATACAATAGTAGATAACGTGACGTGATAAATTATACTATCTATTATATGATATTATAAAAATAAACTTTAAGTATAACATAATCTTACAAATCTGATTTGATTAGATAATATTTAAACTCATTTATATACTTTAAAATTAACTTATAAAATAAAATTTACAATCACTTAAATATTATAATTTTGTCATATTCATAATCTATTGATATTTTCAACAAATTACTTCATGTTAAGAATTGAAGATATCTATTGAGTATGAGAATAAATATTGGTTGGATGTCCAATAATAAATATCATAGATCAAACGAATTTCAATCATTACTAACTTAATTATACATTATTTAATATATAAATTTATAAACAAATGTTAAATTTATTGGACTTATAATCCGAACTAACTTTTGGATAATGATTGCTAACCTTCAACAAAAATATAGTTATCTGTTGGAATAATTAGTGAATTGATAGCTTGACTTTGCAAATATATTATTAAATAATCAAAACCAAAGCATGCTTGATTGATTTTCCCATTAATAAAAAATCGTACATTAATTCCCCTCTGATAAATAGAAAAATTCCTCCGTGCTTTAATGATTTAGTTTTATCATCTCATAATTACAAATTTTAACATGTTCAATAATTCCATAAAAAAAGTTAAGGTCAAAGAAATTCAGTTAGATTGAAAATTTCTTACAAATTTATAAGTAGTAATTGAAAATTTTTCTCTAAAACCAAAATAACAGTCTTTAATGAAATAAACATAATTTTTAATGATTAGTCTATAATAATATTTTTATTCTTATTTATTCAAATATGTTAATAGTCTCATAAATTTACTTTAATTGTGTCACTTTACTTTAATAATCTCATACTAATTTAAATATATCTTGCTTCATTAATTTTCAAAATCTCTTCTAACAACAAAATCATTTAAAAACGAACATAATTAATCCTAAATACGTGTTGAACATCGACGCCCACACGGTACAAATATTCTTTTACGCTATCTCTTTTATATTTTTATATCTATCTGAGATATATAGTCAAATATAAATTTATTTACGGCACCAGAACTTCAACCACAAATGTAATTCATTTCAATGCTGACCAGGTAAGTTTGAAAGTAGATTATATTATTATTTGTTCACACTGACGTGTATTCTTAAACTATGTAAAACTAACACCCCATGATTAGTTATAAAAAAATTCGTAATGCAATGATTAATACATGAGTTATTTTTGAATTTGAATTCTCTGCTAATTTTTTCTGTATTATTTTTTTGTTGTACTCTTCATAATATACTAATTATTATTAATTTAAATATTTTAAAATATATTATAAAAATATTTAAAATAATAATATATTGTATTTTTAATATTCAACAACACAAAAAAATCAATAAAGAATCAGGACTCGTTTCTTTTTTTATATATTAATTACCTTCATTAATCACGTCTAAATAAATAATGTAAAACTTCAAAACCATGCATTGAATTTTTCAGTACATGTACATTTTCCATTGGTGTCATGTAATTAATTATACCAATTTGAATTTCTGATAAGACGTTTACTTTTTTTTTACTCATTTATATAAATAATTTTTAACTCTATTTCTCTCTGCATGCGTGGATACAATATTTTAAGAATAGAAAAAAAAAATGTTGAGGAGCAGTGGTTTTGGAAATGTATTGAATGGTGTGTTAGTAAAAGATTATTAATAAAGTTGTGGAGCCGGCGTTTCTTCTGTTTGTTTGGGGGCTTTGCCTTTAGTGAAATAAAAATAACATTTTTTTTAAAAGTTGGTAAACATTGATTTATTTTACAATGAAAAGGACATATAACGATATATGCATTGAAATTAATTATCAAATATCGCTTTCAGGGTAAAGTCATGATATACATTTTGTGATGATGATTGTTGAATACTTTGGTATGCTCTTAAAAAAAACGTATGAGCTTAGAGATAATTGATTATATATTTTCAAGTTTATAATCTATTATTAGAAATGAAGTACAAATAATTATTAAAAAATTAATATCATCGACGCTTAAAATTTATAAAAATATTTAAAATTTCTTGATAAAATAAAATTAGTGACAGTTTATCAATAGTAAAAAATCGGTTGGTAATATTTATTTATAAATTTTACCAAGAGATAAAAAATTTAATCAACTATTATCTACTACAATCACAGGTTCATCTTTAATTTTCTTAATATTCCATATGTATTATAAATAAGACATACACATTGAATGCTATATCAAGCATTCAATACATCTTGAAGTCTCCATGAATGCCACATGCAAGAAGCATAGCGGAAGATATCATCACAACAGATTCAATAAAAAAAGAATATCCTTAAAAAAATCGATAATTGATTAAAATTACAATTTTTGGATTAATTTGAACTTTTTTTTCTATACAAAGCTGTTCAATTAATAATTTGACATTTTTTAATCGATCCAAATCAAATCGAACGATAATTAATTATTTAAATATTATTATATTATTTATTAGTTCATGTTTATACATATATGAGAGAGGAATAACACAATAATATATTTAACATACACGGTAATGTGAATGCTGCATTTTTAGTCTTGGGAAAGAAAAGTGCTAAAGCAACATAAACACCTTTATTCTTTACTAAACAAGAAAAATATTTCTTGTGCCTTTATATTTATTATGTTTTTTTAAATAAAAGGAAAAGAAAATTATTAATATGATCTTTAGTAGCCAAAAGTGAAATTGCCCGGTTTAACAAATGCAATGAGAATGAGATGTATTAAGTGTATTTTAATCTTCCTTGTTCTCTTGGAGGGCCATTTGGATGCATCTATCCTCCTTTTATGAGGTGGAGGACATGTTCAAACGTTTGAAGTATTGGTATTAGGAAGAATGTGGTCTGATTAATGTATACTATTATTATACTGTTTGGAAATTTGGTAGGGACCTGTTTTTAGGTATGCATACTCTTTGTCTCCTTTGTTTTGTGCATCACAAAGTTGTTCCAAATCGTGATCATATAGTTTTGGATGATCTTTTGTTTTGATGGAGCCACGATGTTAAGTTATTGCATCTATTTGTCCAGGTTCTATTTTTTTGTAAGAGTACCCCTCAAGTGCTCTATTTAATTTATTTTATTCTTTGTTGATAAAAAAAAAAGTAGCCAAAACCTTAATGGTTAATATTGGTTACCGATTTAGATACCAATTTACTATATTGGTCAATTTTTAGAAACTATATTAGTTACAAATAATTTTTAGTTTATAAATTGATATCTAATTTGGTTATTATAGTGACTAATTATTTTTTGTCACTAAAACTGATCATTATTTAGGAATTTTCTTGTAGTGCTCTAAAACTCAAGAAACCACTCATTGATCCAAAAAATTGTAACAGACTAAAGAAGAATTACTTTCCAACCAAAGTCTTTGAAAGCCCTCTTTGCAAGCATACTCTAACTCATAAATGTTTGTATCCCTAAAAAAAGCTTAAAAACTACTCACATATTCACCTAGGACAACATCTAGTTATGCCACCAATATTCACCTTAAGATAATTATACCAGATGAAATTTGCCATGTATGTAATGAAACCACTATACCCTCCCTAGTTTGAATATCAAATAAATTCAACACCAAAAGGTTAGAGACAATATTATTCATATGTTTTTTAGATTTATTTTCAGTCATACGCATGCACTAACTTCTTAATTTGAAAAATAGTAGAAGGAAACACAATTGGATCATAAAATCTACGATAATCTCTCATCTCCAATTAATCTAGATAACTACAGTAATGACAGTAGTCACTTTAATCCTTTTAAGCAAAGACTACAAAGAGACTTCATAAAATGAACATCCAAATCCAAAGAAAAAAAATGCAAATCCTGAAAAACTTTTTTGAACCATTCACACAATCGTATAACAATTAGAACAATGAAAAAATAAATGAGAGAAAGATTCAAGATCATTACCACACAAAAAGACAGAACATAAAATCACTTTTCTTTTTCAACATCTAAATCAAAGGTAAACAATCATACAACAATTTTCAAATAACTAAAGTTTTAGCGGGTGACACCTCATCCAACCAAATCAAGTTCTCCCAACCTACACATTCCATACCAAATTAGTAAAAAAAATTCAAAACCTTTTTAGAAAGCACATCAATATCATCCAAAGTTCAATGCACATCATCATCCTCATAAACCATTAAAGAAGTAAATCACATAAGCTCACAATAAAAGAATAAAAATTTTAATGAGTACCTACCCAAACCGAATTAATAATAGAGTAAAACCTTACCCAGAACTAAATCACCTTTAACGTATAATTTTTGTGTTTGAATCAAATATATTTTTAATTAAAAAATGAACAAAACTCACCCCTAGTTAATGCTTATTCTATCAAAATACTTCTATTACCTATTTCATATTATAGTTTTAATAAGAGTTAAGAGTGGTATTTCAAAAGTTAAAATATTATGAATATGTTTTTTTAAGTGATAATTAACATGAAATAGAAAAAAAAAAATCCATTACCTATTTTTTATTTATTAATGAAGTGAAAAAAATATTACTACATGCCTTTATACACGATGAAGTGAAAAAATATTACTACAAGCCTCCTGTTTGTTTGTGTTTATCTTTTGTAATTCGTAATTTCTTTAAATTCTTTATGTATATTACTACACACCCCAAGTAAGTTCACATAAAAAACAAACACGCTAAACAATCAAAATCAAGTAATGTTAGTTCAAAGCATCTAAACCCTTCTATTTGTCGTGTTTGAAAATGACGATATGGAATTTTAGTTTGATAGTTAAACCTTGTTCTTATGATAATATCTTGGTGTATTATATATATATATATATATATATATATATATATATATATATATATATATATATATATATATATATATATATATAAA
>Ga0214544_1006600_pt1 | contig 21204 bp, 9 predicted proteins | sample CNSS3metaG_FD_160074 | JGI IMG/M metagenome (GOLD analysis project Ga0214544, IMG submission 160074) | Root nodule microbial communities from cowpea collected in UCLA plant growth center, Los Angeles, California, USA - CNSS3 | ecosystem: Host-associated > Plants > Roots > Nodule | place: USA...
AAATATATATATATATATATATATATATATATATATATATATATATATATATATATATATAGTGTTAGGATTGAGCGTTTATCATTAGGTCGAAAATTATAGTCATTAGTTAAGGTGTAACTCTTTTTACTCACGAGTGTAACACAAGTCCAAATATCACGATTCGATTGTGATCCGACTCACTTGTTCATTGTCACGAGACAATTGATATCACATGCAACGTATAGTTATACGAGGATTTATGATAAAGTATTACTCACAAATCAACAAATTTATAGAAAGAAAAACTATTTAAAATACTAGTTAAAATTTTATTTTGTTATATATTAAGTGAAAACTCAAAATTAAGTTAAACAAAAATGATTATTTTTTTTTCATGCAAAAGAAAAAAAATAACTACATTTTTTAAATCGATCAAAATTAAAAGTTGTACTTACAAGAACAAAGATGTTCTTAAGTCGGGCATTCATGTTATTACAATTTCAGTATATGTCTTACAAGTATAGTCATTTCTCATATAAACGATTTTGCGCCCTTGAAGGGATGAATGTCATGGTGTGCCTCCAAAAGACATTATGGTGGTTAAGTTAACAAAGCGTAAATAATATAATAAATGTGATGAAAAAATAAACAATATTATTTTATGAATAGTATATATTTATATTATTTTAGTAAACTTTTACTTGAAGGAGTTAATAACTCTCTTAATACCTAGACTAGCGTTATTCATGTTATTTTATTAAGATAATAATCTCTTTTAAACGACAAAACCTATATGATATCAATTTGCATGATTGATACCATCTCAATTTCTCCATTACAAGAAATAAATCGGTGTAACGTACCATCTTTTAAATCTCTAACACCAAACTCTGAATTTTCATATATTATATTTATTTAAGTTAAATATACAGATAAACAAAAACTTTTTAAAAATAATAATTTTAATTTAGGGTAGACCACTCGATCCATATTGTTTGGGCTGAATATGATTTGAGCCTGCGAAACCCAACCCATTTAAAACTTCAAAATTAATTACAACTTTAACAAAACTGATCTTTATTACTCACTGGCCAACTGGGCGTAAGCTAAAGATTGTACTAAAGAAGTGTTAAAAAAAATTCAAAAATTTAAACTGACCTAAGAAACGACTCAGTCTTACCTCCCTTGAAAGAAGAAGTGTCTGCGAAGGGAAGAAGGGGGAAGAGTGAGTGAGTAAGAGAGTGTGGAATTTGAAGCATTGATTGTTGTTGGTGCAGAGAATACAAGAAGAGAAAAGTAAAAGGTGGTCGTTCGTGAATGATGATGATGTCTGGGAGCAGAGGAAGATTGGAGATGTTGGTGAAGAACCGGTTGATGAGTTTCTTGATCTGGCAATCCATTTCATCATCTATCGTATTCCTCCATTTTCTCTGCCTTCCCTTATCTTCACCTCACTACCCTTTCTTCTCCTTCATCGTATTCCTCTCCTCCCACCTCCTCTTCTCCCCCACCCTCTCCTTCCTCTCCTCCCCCCACCCCCGCCCCCGCCTCCCCCTCTCCCTCCTTTTCGCCACCGCCGCCGCCTTCTCCGCCGCCCTATCCCTCCCCGCCGCCGCCCACCCCTCCTCCCCTCTCCCCCGATTAGCCTTCCGGGGTTTCCTCATCGGCTCCCTCTTCGCCTCTCATTACCTTTTCCAGCGCCGATGGCTCCTCCACTTCCCCATCATCCAGGTCTCTCATCTCTTTCCTCTTATTAACAAATTCATACTCTTTATTCGTACTGATTTCTTGCTTCTTGTGGGAGCAGCGTCCTCCCTTTTTCAGCTTCAAGATGGGTGTTCCTTCCGCTGCTCGACAAGCCTTCAAGCTTTCCGTTCTTGCTTTCTTTATCTCCGGTGTTTTGTTGGAGCTTCTGCCGCATCCGTTTAAGTACGCCGTCGCCACCACAAGATTCTTCGTGGAGCAGATAACCTCTTTTGCTGCCACTTTTGCTATCTTCTTCTCTTGGGAGTTGACTCATCATTTGCATTGGGTTGGTTTTTCTCAAACTTATGATCTCTACATGTTTGTTGATATGCCCAGGAGAAAGTGATCTCGTGTGCTCATGCACTTTGCTGTTTTAGGTTTTATTTGTATGTTTGCCTTGGTGTCGAACTCGTTCAACCTTGTTTCATTGATCTGCTGATGTGATGTTTTGGAATTTGGGATCTCTATCGTGTACATTTTACAGCTTATATTGTTATGTATAATGTTCAGGATGTGTTAAAACAACTTTGAGTATAGTTTTATCTTAACTATCCAAAATGAAACCCTGTATAATGTCACCAGTGTACCAGTTGGAGACATATACAACAAGTAGGGATTTTGAATTGTATGAGGTTTTTATAAGGTTTTATATTCCCTAGCCTTTTGAAAGGAGGCATTGTTACCGAATGCTGAAGTTTCTGTTTTGGTTGAATATGGTACATAGGTTTTGCATACTAAGAGGGCCATATTTGCACCTCCAAAAGGATCGGCGGCAGCAGAAACTAATCCAAGTGAGCATCTCCTTTCAGCTTTGGAGGAGACTAATCCTACATCGCTTCCAAGGTATCTTGCACATCTTGATCTGTATATGGTTTGCGAGAACAATGTTGACACTTGGAGGCGTGCGGGGTTTTTTGAAGAAACCGGTGAAACTTACAAAAGAGTAGTTGCTGTGTGCTTGAAGCCATTGGAACATCTTGCAACTAAATTAGGTGAAGGCTCAGGAAGTTCTGTTGACAAAGCTACTCAATTATCAAACCAGCTGTTGTCCCCAACGGATCCACGGTCCGATTTGAAGTACGTGGAAGAACTGTACAACTTCCAGGTACATTATAACTTAATTATTTGTATAGTTTATATGAAACTAAAAACTAACTTTTTTGCTCTCCGTATAACCTTAAAGCTTTGTGCATTTGTGTTTACACTGAATATTGTTACTTCACTAGAAGGTTTTTCATGGCTTAGCATTAGCATTTCTGCAATGTCTTTCAGGCCTCACTGTTTAATGTTCATTTTTTTTTCTGTGGTGGACTATGGTTGTAAAAACTGATTTTTTAGGTTGTGGAACCAAAATAAGCAAATTTGCTAGGAGTATGATGATAAATGTACCTCATTATAAAAAAAACATTTAGATTGAAAGAAGAAATCATGTTTTAAAGACTCTAAACTCTCTTCTTAAGTTGTGACACTGATTATCAAACACCCAGAAGTTTCATTTTCTTATTTTAAACACAAACTACTGAATGGGAGTGTGCACATTAAACGAGGTCTTTAATTGAGGGAAAACTGAAAATGTCTATGGTGGTATTATACACTAACCTGATACTCTTATTTTCAATAATATTTTAGGCGTATTACTGTTGTATGAAAACTATTACGAGTCCATACCAGTTGCTGTTTTAACAGGATGATAATTATAATACCGTAATATCATATTGATTTTCAGCATTTGATATGTATTAAATGTGAAATTGCTCCCACAACCAACTATTGTGTGGATCATATTTAAGCCATCCCTCTCCATATGTAAAGAGAAAATAAGTTCAGGGGAATTTTTTTTAACACTTTCTACATGTAAACCAGTTATACATGTAACTGTAGGTGGATGGACTTAGGGAGGGGAAAGCCAACTCATGATTCCTCTAGGCTTCATAAATATTTATGTTGGTCATTGACATGAATTACAACCTAAATTTGATCAATTAATAACCAATGGTTCAAATGTTCACTTAATTAACTTCTCTGTGACAAGAAGCCTTATAGTTGTATGGTGACAAAGTTGCACACTCCCAGCCTTCTATCCAGAATCTGTGATAACATATTAAAAAGCATTTGTTTGCTTAAATGCAGCTATATGCATGGTGTTCAAGGAGTGTTGCTTCACTGACTGCCTGCTCACGTAAAGAGGACAAGTTTGGGGTGGCTCAGCTTTCCGGGAGTAACGCTGCCGTGGTTTCAACACTTCTATCCTGCCTTCTTGCTGTTGAAAATTTCATGGGAAAGAAAACAAACCTGCAACCACCAAATCAGTTGCTGGGAGCTGCTGGTATCAAATGGGCAACTGTGAATAGCGGAAGGGTAGATGTTGCAGCTGGTAAAAGAAGAAGTGGCCCTGTGAATTCAAAAGCTTATGCTATTGCTGACGTTCTCAAGACTTCAATCTACCAAATAGTCTCTGCATTCCAAGATGAAATGTCCGCTGGTGCTAAAGCAAATCTTCTGGAGAAGGACTGGATCACAACTGGGAAGCCCGTTTTTGGTACTAGGGAGATGCTAATACAAAAATTACGTATTTTTCTTGATTTTCGAGCTACCTAACTGCCGCATTGTAGCGTGTTTTGAATATTACTTTCCTTATTAAACATGCTTGTAAGACATTATACGCCCAGGATGTTGACAAGTGAGGAGATGTAGATGGAATGGAAGGAAAAGGTTCAGTTTTGCTGTAGAAATTTGAGATGAACAATATTAGTCTCTTGGGATTTTGTTGAAGATACTGGCATTGGCTGGTAAGTGATAATTTGAACGAGCTTTTTTTAGTAATGAACAAATTCGTTTTCTTAATATAGTTTTTTATGATCATAAAAACTTCATATTTTCCGCATGCGCATGCACATGCACCTACTCAATAGTTGAATAAAAGGTCTTTACAGGAAAAACGTGTTGGTCTTGTTAATCATATGGAAGCGATTCTCCTCGTTGTAACGAGTAAAAACCCCTTCTTTTAATTCTGTAGTTTCTCGGTACTCATGAAAAAACTCTTTGTAATTCTTTAACCAGAGTATATGGGTTAGCATTTGTTCAAAATGTTTTAATTTTTCAAAATTGTTTGGGACATTGGGATAGGTGTGTTTATAAAAGATTCTTCCCAAATATCCCGTATAGGTGAGTAGAACTAGTCGACTCAACTGGAAGACCATAAAATAGCCTATTAAACCCACCCTCCATTTTCATAACCTGTTACGTTCAAAAAACCAGCAAAACCATAAGGTAAAAATTGTCAGCTATGGATTACTATGTATATTGACCGTTTTTTTCCTGCACTTCCGTAACTTTCCTTTTGCATTTGCATATAAAAAATTCTCATTTTATCCTTTTTCAAAATGTATAATCTAGAAATAAAAAATGAATCTCAGATTTTACAATCTAAAAAAAAAAATCTTAAGAAAAAACGTTTGAATTATATACTCTAAAAGTAAAAAATAATTTCTAGACTGTGTAATTTAAAAGTCAGATGATTTTTAAATTGTATAATTTGAAAATTATTTTATCAAAAAAAATTCAAAAATCATTTTTAAGTTTCGGAAATCTTTCATACAGTAATTTAAAAACTATCTTTTATTTATAGATTACACAATTCAAAAAGAAAAAAGGAAAATATTTATGGAGGTGCAATAAGAAACTATCCCAAATACTGTGTGCAGTTTGGATGGGATTGTTTGACTTTTAGCCCCAATCCTTCCGAACCTACCCATGAGCAGGCCTTCGTATAATAGTATGTTTTTCTCCCTGAAAGCTCTTGTCTAAACCACTTGAGATCTGAATTTAAAAATGAACTACTAAGTGCTAATTTAGTTCTTGAGGTTTTCATTACCTACCATTATGATTATTAACTACATTTGTTTCATTGTAGCGTCAAGGATTATAGGGTCTGGTAATGGGCTGTCAATTTTGGTGGCATAATTGATTGTTTTTTAAAACATCAAACATTTTAATTTAGCTGTATAATTTGTTTGTGTTCCTTAATTTGTCCCTGTGACCTCCCTGTAAACTATAAATGAAGGACTATATATAATAACTGTCAATATCAAAGATTTTATTATTTTGTCTATGTAATTTTGTCTATATTCATACTCAAGTTGAAACTATTTTAAATGACTTTTACTATTTTTCACATTTGAAACATGTATCCAAAGCTCCAAACTAAATCAAATTCGTTATCAAAAGCTCTTTGACCTTTGATGCAAAACTTCTATAAAAAAAATAAAAATTGGACGCAAATGTTGAAAGTAGGCTTGTGAAAGTTTACAAAGAGACCAATACAACTTTGCATTCTTGGTTTATTATGCATCAACTTCTTCAACCTTTCCAGAAGTTATGAAAAAAATGAATAATTTAGCTTGGAATTTTTAAGTCAATAATATAGTGATGATTGAATGGATGAGTTATTAGGGTTTATTATGATTATTTGACATCACCACCCAGCCATCCTAATCAGTGACAACCATGATCCATTTGGCAAGTAAGAGTCATTTAGTCAAAGTGATGTTCGAGTTCCCTAATTATAATCAACTTTTGCAATTCAATCCTCACTCTTAATATAACTTAACAGCAAGTTGTTAAACCTTATCCATCTATCTTAAAAAACCACCATAATTTATCCCTAAAGTAATGTCATTTTTGGGCATTTTCTCTGCCTACTTACGAAAACGAAACTAATGAAACACAAACCAACCACATAAAACGAAATTGTTTATCACAAACCAACCACAACAACGAAACCAGGAGATGGCTCAAACTGCAATCATAGGAACTTAAAAATCCTCATCCAACCATTGCCATCCACGTGTCCGTTTTCAACACTAAGCAAAAGCAACATCTTCATTCCGCGTGTTCCTTCAACTGTCGGCAAGCTTAGCTGTCACTGCACACTAGCTAACTCGCTCCTACACGTGGCATGCCTCTCATTGGTCCAACATTCTCCCCTCATACCCCGCATCACCACCATAATTTCCCTCCACGCTCTATTATAGTCTCGTCTCTTCAATTTTGATGACTCGGGTTTTATATTTTCTAAAATCTAAAATATTTTTATAGATCATTATAATTATTATTAGTAATACTTTTTTTTAAATCTACCTTATCTTCATAATTTTTTTAATTTAATTACAGGTTAATTATATATTTCACTTTTAGATTTTTCAGAAGTAGAGAAATGTGTCATCCAATTGATAACAAACATCTTAATGTGTGCATCATCGTCAATTATTCAGGTCAGATATAACAGCGTCTTCTTCTGTTAGCAACGTTATGATAATTAAATGAATGAAAAACTGACTTAATTTAAAAAATAGGAAGATAAACGAGTAATTAATTTTCTTTTTAAAACTGTGGAGACCAGAGGTTAATTAAATCTAAATATTTAAAAATTAGTATAGTTACAACAATGCTAACATTGATATGTTGACAATATATAAGTATTACTTTCTTTTAATTAATTAACAATAAAGTAATAATAACGCTCTCAGTTAAATAGCATTAGTGAGAAATGACGCAATAATTTGTGTCTACCCTCTTCGTCTGGTGTACCATATAAAATCCCCGCACCTGCAAAATTTGCAACCTATTTGTGTGTCGGCAAAGGTTACACAGTTTTTTCCAACACAGCTCGTCACGCGTTAGATATTTTCCCTAGAAAAAATACTCACCACCACTGTTTTTCATTTTCCCGGGAAAACTGAGTTCAAAATGATAAGGAAGAAACCGAGCGCCAGAGAGAATTCGTCGTCGTCGTCGACGACGACAACAGCGGGAGAAGAAGAGACGGAGTGGGAAATGAGACCCGGAGGAATGTTGGTGCAGAAAAGGACTGTGCAAACGGATGCTCCAGCACGCAGTTTGCGCCTTCGAATCGCCTACGGTGCTCTCCGTTACGAGATCTGCGTCAGTTCGATGGCCACTTTCGGTAAGACAAGTTCTGGATCTAAACTACCATCGTTAATTTTCTCCTGCTCTGTTTTGTTACTGTTAAAATTACTACTGTGAAGAGTAATGTTGTTGAAATCGAGTTAGGTGGCTGTTTCAATGCAGCATTGTGAATCCATCGGTGCTGATGCTACGTGCCCACGTAACATGGCATTGTCGGCTAGTTCTTTTTTGTTCAATTTTCTTTGAAAATCTAATTGGGTTATTATAGAATGAAGAGTTTAGTTTCTGTATATTATCATATTTTTATGTTGCAATTAAGCAATAAACTGATGTTAATATAACTTTCAAGCAGTTTGATTGTCCAACAATGTAAAAATAATATTACTTAACGCATAAGAATCAAAGTAACGTTAAATTATTAAAATTAAATATTTAAATAGAATAAGTATACATTGTGATTAATCTTTTCAATTGCGTGGATTTATGTAATAGATTTTAAGTTATACAACCATTATTTATTCCTTTCATCTTAAAAACTATATTTGAGTATAATTTTAATAAATTATTAGTTCAGAAAATGCAAACCAAAACTAAAGACGATGATAATATTGGATGTTTGGGGAATGTTTGGGGAGGAAACATGTGGAGATGGGTCTGATTTGATGATGATAATTGAAAAAGTAAAACGAAAAAGATGGTAGTGGAATTGGCGTGAGGGTATAGTGTGAAAATGACGTGACATGAAATGAAATGACAGGGGAAGTGAAGAAGGTGCTGAGTGGGGAAACGGGGTTACAGGTGGATGAACAGAGAGTGGTGTACAGAGGCAAAGAGCGACAAAATGGGGAGTTTTTGGACGCGTGCGGAGTGAAAGACAGATCAAAAGTGGTGTTGATCCAAGACCCTTCCAGCATCGAACGACGCTTCATCCAGATGCGTATCAACGCTAAGATCCAAAACGCGCATCGTGCAATCAACACCGTTGCACTCCAGCTTGATCAGCTTGCAGACCAGGTATTTGCATCTTTTTCACATCCAACCAATTCAACGTTTTGAATAAATTCACAACACTTCAATGTATAGTTACTGTAAAAATAATAAAGTAAATAGTTGTATTTTAATTACCGTCAATGTATGTCGGTGGTTATTCTTTTCCGTCCACTGTGGATGAGATAAAAAAAAGAGATAAAAAAAAGTAGCAAATGAATGAAAAATTTTGAAATCTAGATTAGTGAAAAAAATCTTATCATACAAGAATGAGAATTTTTTTTGAAAACTTAAAGAAGACACACCGAACATAATTTTTGTTAGTTACTAAGTATAGCATAGAACAGAAGGGTTTTGTTTAAAAATAAAAACACAATCATCTGTTTATTTTATTTTTTCCTTTTTTTTCTTTTAATTTTTCCCCTGTCAAAGATGATTAAGGTAGAATTGACTCTGGGTCAATGAGTGTATTGCATGACAGTTTTCCTTGGTAGCCGGTGGGTTATCGTCATAAGTGGTGTGGTGAGTGATACATTGTTTTTGCTCAGAAAAAAAGAAGAAAGTGATACATTGTCTTTGTCACAACAGCTGTAATCGGAATGACCTGGGTGAGGGCCAGAGGGTGTTAGTATACTGTGGGAAATGCACAAACATACAAACCCCATCAGTAATAATAATAGTAACCTAACCTCTTAGCTCTCTGCTACATGGACCAAGTCTATGTTATAATTTGTGTGAATATGACATCGTATTGTGTCGTTATGTTATGCGGCGTCTGAAACTTCATTTCTTTTTGATAAATGTATCTTAGTGATAATTGGATAAGGGTCCAAACATCGGTTGATTTTGTTGGATATGCGTATGTGTTATTTAGAGAATGAACTGTTAAGGTTGTAATCAGGTTATAATCATGAACATTTTAGACATACACTGTTTATCTCAATCAACTCCATCGATGTTTATATGATATACCCTTCAACGTTAATAGTAAACTAAGCCACCATCAGCTTCAACAATACTATTCCCTTCACCCCCAAAGTTTGAATCAGTCTCTGAAACATATTGCTTGATATAAGTAGTAAGAACCATGTGCATATAAGTGCTACCCGAAATTTTGTCCGAACATAACACACAACATACATTTTCTTTCCAATGTAGGTCTCTGCCATTGAAAAGTCTATTTCCAACGGAGTCAAAGTACCGGAAGTTCAAATTACAACACTAATCGAGATGCTTATGAGACAAGCAATCAAATTAGAAAGCATTACTGCAGAAGGCGATGCTTCTGCACAGAAACATTTGCAGGTATTTTCAATATAGTTCCAATTTCTCTCAACTGTACTTGTTTTGCCGTATGTTTGATTTCATATGGATGTTAATTCGTCTAAATATCATGGTATGGTCATGTGGGTCAACAACATCTTTAAACAACATAATCATTTATTTAATCTTGTCATAAAATTAAAGACAAAACTTACATGCAAAAGTTGAATTGGTAAGTCACAGAGAATAATCTACTATTTGCTTTTTCAGGGAAAGAGAGTGCAAAAATGTGTAGAAACCCTGGATGAACTTAAGGTATCTAATGCCAGAATAAAGCCTGTTGTTGTCACAACCAAGTGGGAGACCTTTGATCATATTCCATCCTCCACCACTTGGGAAATATTCGATTGAGTTTGCTCCATTTCTTTTTTCTTTTCCCCTTCTTTATTCCATTTTCTTCTTCTTTGTCTATACGTACAAACTTTGTTTCGGAACTGTCAATAAGTCTTGCTGTCACACTATAATAGCTACCTAAGTTTTTGTTAAAAATGCCAATTCAAATAGAAGTCGGAAATGTTAATATAACCATAATTATTATTTGCTGGTGAATTCGATTATTTCAGGTTTGTATTTGTGATCCCATGCAATTTATCGGTGACCACTTTGATTAACAGTTTAAAAATATTAATTGTTTATATTTTGGATACTATTATATGCGTGGGGTTGTCCATTTTGACTAAGTGTGTTGGGTGCTTTAGTTCTTGAAGTTTGATTCATGTGTTAAACTAGAACTTAGTATCTTGTCATAAACTATACTCCTTTGGGCTGTTTATAGTTTAGATAGAACAAATAGGTTGTCCATTTTATCAAAATATTTCATAATTCTTTTTTTCTGGTGAAACTTATACTTGTCATTTTCACTGCAATAGCTTGTAAACTAACCATGTTAAAATAATGATGTAGGCCCTTATATACAGAAGTGACTCAAGTTTAAAAATTGGTTCTAAAAATGGATAGCTAAACAAAGAAATATGTGAGAACGGGCAAAAACTCTTAACAAAAACATTCAGTACTCGAAGTAGAAAGAGAACTACAGAGACTAATATGGGACAAATTGTTGTAACTTTTTCATAAAAATAAATCAATGTTTTTTAATATATAATATTTTTTTAATGTTCTTGCATTTTTTTAATTTTCCAGAAACTTAAAAGTAAAATGAAATCAGAAGCTATTTTAATTCACTTCCCCTAAAAATAACTGATTTTTTTTTTCAAAAAGGAAAATGATTTCGAATAAAGATGTATGAACTTCTCATTCTTGAAATGTTGAAAAAGACAGTTGATTACATTTAATATAAAAATAATATCCTTACCAGATTGACAAAAACAAGGTTTTTGAGTCTCCTGGTTATGATTAGTAATTTCATGTTGTGATACATTTGTAGAGAATAGTTTATTTTTATATAAAAATTAAAATATTGTACGATAAATTATATTGTTTAAATATTTTTTTTAAATATTAAATTTCAAAAGAATTTAGCATAATTAATTATTTTAAATTATATATAAAAATGATAAATTCAAGTTTGTTATACTTTTTTTATCTCTTAAACTTTAAACTTGTTTATTTTTAAACTTATTTATTTTGTGTTAAGGGCCTTTCTTTGACCCAATTTAATTTATTTTGAATCAATTTTAGCAAAGACCTGGACTGGATAATTTTGGGCTTTAACGATATTTTTATTGATGATTCTTTTGTTTGTTATTGGTCTGGAAGTTTGTCAAAGTACAGTACTAAAATCTTTTATAAAATCAAAACATTACACCTTATTAAACATCACATGTACCATGCTTTTGACTCGTCTTCTAGCGAGGGATGCACACCATATATAAATATTATCATCGATGTTATTTATTTGAGATTAGAGTTTCGTCATAATTTTATTTTTAAAAAAGTTGTATCGTTCAAAAAAGTCAAAAGTTAATCTTCATAATTATTTCTTAATTTTCATAAAAGATTTGCTTTTGAAATCACTTTCAAATAAGGTCAATATTCTTACTTGAGTCAGTTGACATAAATATCATTAAATCAATCAATGCATAAATAATAATAATAATAATTTATTTTATAATTTACACTATTATATAAAGATATTTCATTTCACATGTTTTTTCAATTTTATCCTTGAAGTTGCTATTTTAAAAAATTTAATTATATTTTAAAATTAAACAAATAAAAAATATCTACAAAATAAATAAAATTATACTTATATAACTATTAATAAAGGATATTTTACCTATATCTATAAAAATTACTTTATTAATGCATAAACATAGACGTTATCTTGCATATTTGATATAGTTTTTTAGATATCTATGATATTATATTAGTCTATATATCCTTTTATATATCAATGTAGATTTTATCTATATATCCTTTTATATATCAAAGTAGGTTTTATCTTTACATTTATAACTATTTTTGAAGAGTAAACTATTTATAAATTTAATGAAAAACATGTTTTAAAAATAATGAAAATAATTACTTTTTATTTATTACCATAAGATAAAAGTGGCCTCACAAATGCATATAGTGCATGTTTTTCTACTATTTATTAATAAATCGAATTACTTTCGTTTTATTATCAATAAAAATAATTATTTTTGAAGAATGATAATCAGTACTCTAAAAATATTGGTTAAGAAATAATTAATATACATTCATTTAATTACTTTTATATTAAAAACTAAAATAATTAAGTTTATTAATTAAAACAATATACATGTGTATAACAAAATTTATAAAAAACAAAATTGTCTTTTGAAATTTGTAAGCAACTTTTATACAAAATAAACACGGTAGAATTTTTAAGATATGTACTAAAATTTTAGGTAATTAAATTTTGTTTTTATTACTAAATTTATCTATTTATAATTAATAGTTTTAGATATTGAAATATTATTTGTTTTCTTTAATACAAGAGAATTTTTGTTAAATTAACATAATGTTACAAAATGTTATCAAGTTAGAGAAAATAAATTTAATGAAGCGACAAATTGATATTTCTTTTGATAAACTTTGAAGATGTTTAACACTATTTTTTTTTTATTTTTTATATTAATTTAAACTTTTTTATGTTTAATCATATTTTAATATTTTAATTTTTAACAATATTAAAATATAATTATTTTATTATTTAATTGTTTTTTAACTTTTACAATGAATATTAAATAAAGTATTGAACACAATTATACAACATTTAGTGATATTTTTGTTCTTTAGAGTAAAACTGCATTACAAATTTGATTTTTTGTCAGATTTTATTTATTATCACACTTAACTATGAATTTCTACAAAATTCAATGTATATCAGTTATCTTTAAATAATGATCTTAGACACCGGTTAAGGTTAACAAAACCCTTTTTAAAACTGCTAAATTTCTTTTGTATAAACATTTTGCTATCCATTTTATAGTTATTAATATAAATTATTTTATTAATCAACTTACTATTATGATTTTGTAACTATTTTTTAGAGTTATAATTATTTGAAAATACATTTGTTATCGATGTAATAACTTTTTTCATTTTAATAATAATTAAAATAATTAATTCTATTTATTATGATACGGTAAAAATAAACACACAACTCGCATATGTGTTTTTCACATAGTAATAATAATTATTATTATAAATTTAAAACATTTATAGAAGTAAGTTTTTAAAACTTGTATGAATCAAAATTTAAAATATTGCACGTTTAAATATAATAACCTGCAAATTCAAGGAGAATGCCATTACAATATTAAAGTTATTCTACATTATATTGTAATCATAAATTATCACATTACTAATTTCGTGATAATTATTTACAAAATTAAATTTAAAATAACGTATTTATTAATTGGTTTTTTTGTCAAATAAAATATTGCTAAGTTAAGCGTACCCAGTAACCTACACAAATAAACAGTAAATAAATAACTAATATGATAATCTATTCATTATGGAGGAATAAAAATTGGCGGGTAGAAGAAGGTTTGAATTTCAGACAGAGAGGTAAAAACGAAATTGGCGCCTGAGAAGAGCGCGCTATTAAACTCGATGGTTAAGAGTAAAACCCTATTTCCCAGCACTAGTTCTGTTGTTCTTGCTTGTGTCTGCGTTTGAGACATCGCAATGGGAGATTTAGAGAGAATGGGCAGAGAACTCAAATGCCCAATCTGGTAATCGCAGTTATCAATAATCTCTTTCTTCTTCCTTTTTCCATTTCGCCTCTTTCTCCTGTTTTTCTTGTTTAATTAGCTTTGCATTGTTCGTACAGTTGGAGTTTGTTCGATTCCGCAGTTTCGCTTACCTGCAATCATCACTTCTGCAAGTAAATGCCCTAAACTCTTCATGTTCTTTTCGATTCCCGCTTCTTCTTCTTTGACTTTTCTTTAATAATAACACTGATTGAACCTAATTTTACTCTGCATTAAGCTCATGCATCGTCAAGTCCATGAAATCGGCCTCTGCTTGTCCTGTTTGTAAAATCCCGTTCACTCGTCGAGGTACGTTTCTTGCCCTCACTTTCTTGCGCGCATTTATTTTGTTTTTAATCACAAATTAAATTGGACAGTCTTAATCGTCGAATGACATTTCTCAGTATGTTTTGACCAGAAAGCTCTTAATATTGTAATTATAGAATTCACTTAGCGGGGAAACGGGACACGCTGAGAGTCCGTTTTAGTTATTTTTACCAAAGAACTGCTTATATGGACAACTCCACAAAGACACTGCTCCTCATGTATGATTCATTTTTTGTGTAGAGGTTCGCCCTGCTCCTCACATGGACAACTTGGTCAATATATATAAAAACATGGAAGTTGCTTCAGGAATTAATATATTTGTTACCCAGAATGTATCTCAAGCTAAATTATCAGGTGAGTGGTTTGATTTTGCTTTTTAGTTTCCCGTATCTGTTAGTCTATCGCATTACATTTTAATTTGCTTGTATTTCAATGTCTAGTTGCTAACAGTTGGGGAACATGCCTTTGTGAATTTGCTGTACTTCTTTTTAACGATGCTTAACCCTGTGTTGCAGATGTGGAAAAGCAATGTGATGGTAATGCCGACTCTGGCACGGTGGAAGCTGGTGGATCTCATAAAGGTCATGTGCAAGAGAAGAAAACCCGGAAGATAAAGAAGGCGAAGAAGACAGTCCAAGCCAACATGGAAAGTTCAGGCTCTGGTTTATCAAAACCTTCTTTTCCAGCAAAGAAAAGGGTGCTGGTGCCACAAAATATTCTTTCAGAGACTCCAATGAAAAATTTGAAGCTTGGAGATTCTCTTAGTGAAATTAACAAAGAGAAAGAAGGGGTGGAAAAGGTTCGTGTCATTGAAAGTGAAAGGCCTCTACAAAATGAAAAATCTGTTCCTGTTCTTTCACCTTTCTTTTGGTTGAGAGAGGAAAAGGATGGTGAAAAGTCGAGCCAACCCACTGACGAGGATCAATTTATTGATGGATCAACTCCAAATCGTCCTTCATTTAGTGATCTCAAGGACTCGGATGATGAAAACACTTCGAATATCGCCCCATTCGTGAGTACTGGATTAACAAATTAGTATATTATAAAGATGATTAAATTGTTGATTGATTTTTTGATAGTTATGCATTTTATGTGTAACTAAGAGCTATTCGACATTTATATCTTATATGTTTTATCTACGTTTGATCTATTTTTCTTTGGTGATAATCGAGTGAAGGAAACTTTGTTGACGTCATTAAAAATCCAATTTTTTGTTTACTAACTAGTGTATATTTTTTGAGACGTTCTGTTTTTTATGGTTAGATATTAAAACAGGTTGCATTGCTCAGGCTGAATAATACTGAGAATATGAATACTAAATTGCATTAATGACAGTTTCTTGACACTGTTATGCAGGACGAGAGGCAAAATCAAATCTCTGTTAATTTATTTGATAGTGAGATGTTTGAATGGACACAAAGGCCTTGCTCTCCTGAATTATTTTCAAGTCCCTCTAAAATGCAGGTATTGAAAGCATTTAAGCCACATGATATTCATACACAATTAAGGATTATACGTATTGCCTACTTATTGAAGTTTTAATAACTCGCGTCTTAGCTGCAGGTCATGGATACTTACGAGGATGATGAAAATCAAGATGAATTGGTGGCTGCCTTACAACAAGATCTGGACGCAAATATACCAAGTACTAATCCTGACAACATGAAATTTGAGAATCCCAAAGGAAATAAAGCAGCTGATGCATTACCACCAAATGTAACTCCTCTAATTAGAAGTTCTGTTGATATAAATGGAAAAGTAAAGTCTAGGAAAAGGGGGAGGAAGGCTAGGGAAAAAATTAGGCATGAGCAAATTGTTGAACCAAAAAATTCAATTGATGGAATGCATGTTGATGGACATGTATCACTAGATGTCACTCAGGAACGAGCATTGGGCTACAAACCCAAATCTTCCAATCTGGGGAAGGTTAGTAGAAGGAGCAAGAGGGTTTGTCTGAATACCAGTTCAGTTCCAACATCTACAAGTGCATGTACAGTCCCTGATACGTCAGGAGTTTTAAGTATTAATGAAATGGAGATGGTTGCAAATTCATGTATTTCGCCATGTAAAGAAGAAAATCAGAAGCATTGTCCTCTGAAGATTGCTGGAAAAAGCCAGAAGATAATATCTGGAAAACAAAATATGGACCCAACCGCAGAGCTTGCTGGTTCTGATTCACCCCTTTTCAGTCTGCAGACAAATAGTAATGTGAATACCTCTAAAAGCAATAGAAACATATTTTCTAGAAAATCTAAGTCTGGCAGTAAAAAGTCGAGAAATACTAAAAGGTCAAAACTTTCTTCTGAATGTACCTCTATTACTAGAAATGCTGAAGAAATTCTACCTAATGAAAGTGTTCATCACTGTCCTCAAGTCAGCCATTTGAACGATACATCAAAAGAGAAACATCGTTCTTTGTCTGATAAAGCAGTTTTAAGGAAATGTGAGAGCCATGTGAAGAAGTATCAATGTTTTTTCTGTCTCTCATCAGAAGAATCAGAGGTAATATTGTTTATATGCTTTTCTTGTCATCATTATAATTGGACTGGAACTTACAGTATGTAATTCTAAATACAGGTTTCTGGCCCTATGGTGCACTATCTTGATGGCAAACCTGTACCTGCAGATTATGAAGGGGGGTTTAAAGTCACACATTGTCACAGGAACTGCACAGAATGGTAAAGAATTGTTACAGGAGTAATGTTATATCTGTCTTGGTATTTTGGACTTGCTTTTGTTCTTAAGATGTCTTGCTTATTCTGATATTTATCACCCTTCAATAATTAAATATTTGCTAATATATTATAGTTAGGTTGATTTGGGTAATTGGCTCTAGTTTGAATTTAAGATTAAGTAGTTTGTTTTAAATATTCACAGGGCCCCCAATGTTTATTTTGACGGTGAAAATGCAATAAATCTTGAAGCTGAGATAAATAGAAGTCGAAGAATTAAATGTAGTTTTTGTGGACTTAAAGGGGCTGCACTTGGTTGTTATGAAAAAAGTTGTCGCAGGAGCTTTCATGTTCCTTGTGCCAAGTGGACTTCTTTATGTCGTTGGGATAAGGTATGTGATGAAAATTGAACCACTTTTTGAAATCAAATATTGTTCAGATAGAAGGCCTAATTACATCCTTCTAATTTACTGCAGCAAAACTTTGTCATGTTATGCCCTCTACATTCATCCTCCATGCTGCCCTGTGAAGATTCAGGTTCCCAAAAAAGGAGCAAGAAAGGTCAAGGTAGAGATGGCAAAAACCATGGTCCCAGTCTTGACACTATAAGCCAAACTCGGGCTGATCATAGATCTTACAAGAAAATTGTTCTATGTTGTTCTGCTCTATCCGTACAGGAGAAGGTAAAATGATTTCATTTAATTTCTAATTATCTTATTTTTCGTTGAAGAAATTTATCTATTTGCTTTTTCTTTTATTGTTGAAATTGTAGGACATTGTTTCCAAATTCGAAAGTGTATATAAAGTTACAGTTTTGAAAAATTGGGACTCGAGTGTCACCCATGTTATAGCATCAACGGATGAAAATGGGGCATGCAGAAGAACCCTGAAAGTATTGTTGGGTATCCTGGAGGGAAAGTGGATTCTCAAAGTTGAGTGTAAGTTCATTCCTTTCTATTTCTAACTACTATGTACTTATCATAAGATTATAATAAATGTCTGAAATTCCGTTTTCTTGTCTGGTAATGAGGTTACTTGGTTGGTTTTTTCCTTATCAGGGATCAAAGCTTGCATGAAGGAAATGAATCCTGTTGGTGAGGAGCATTATGAAATTAATGTTGACATCCATGGAATTAGGGATGGTCCTCGTCTTGGACGACTAAGAGTATTGAACAAGGTTAGTTTTTTCATCGTTGTCAATTATAATTACTATACTACTATTACTACAAGAAAGAAAGTGATTTGAAGGCAAAAGAAAACACAGCAATACTGTTCCTTCTGGTTGTCATTATTCTATCAGTTTTTTTTTTTTTTAATCTTTGATTCAGAGATTGGATTGAATTTATAATCTTGACCAATTTAGGCTAGTGTAACCACTCCAGCTAAGTACAGCTAACCTAGAGAAATCATTCTCAAGTAGTGTAAGGAGAGGCATGAATATCTGCGTAGCAAATATAAGGGAACCTCAGTAATTAGATGCAATAAATCATTCTCAAGAAGTATGCTTTAACACAGTTACTATTAGGATTTAGATGTGAGAAGCTGATAAGTATAGTATAGACTATGTCTGCTTTTGCAGTAGAGAAAAGGACCAGCTAAAATTGGAGGAATGAGTGTCAATTTTCATTCTTCCGTTTAAAGGCAAGCTGGAAAGGTAGTACATGCTTGTTGAGTTAAGCTAGGTTAATTGCAGTATATTTCATTAAATTCTTGTTTGCAAACTGATGGCTGTGTTGACAATTTCTTATACAGCAACCAAAGCTTTTTGATGGCTACAAGTTTTATTTTATGGGAGATTTTATACCTTCATACAAGGGGTATCTGCAAGAACTTGTGGTTGCTGCTGGAGGGATAATTCTGCATAGAAAACCGGTGTCTTGTGACCAAAAGTCAATGTTACCAGATACACATTCATACCAGACCTTCATAGTTTACAGCCTCGAGCTGCCGGATAAATGTAAGCCTTCAGAAACGGATACAATTTGCAGACAAAGGTGTCATGATGCAGAGGTTGTGGCAAGTTCTACAGGCTCTAAGGTTGTAACTAATACATGGATTCTTAATTCAATTGCAGCCTGCAAAGTGGAATGCCTTGCTCAATGAAATGTGAATACTCAGATAATTTACGATCTTCAACTGATATTTTCCCTTATTATCTTAATTATCATATTCAAAACATTATTGACCATTTATGGAACAACATATTTTAGTGTAATATATTGTGATTCTTGTATATCCCCCGCTGGCTTGATAATTGTTTCTGAAACCATCAGATATCGATGGCTAGATCTCGGTCAGTACGTTTTAATGGCAAAAATGCAAATACGTCTCTATGCAGTCACTACAACTTTTAAGTAACTAAACGTTACGTGAATTGTCTGTAACATCCAAAGAGATTGTGCCATGGATAACGGTCTATTACCCCCTTTTGTTGTCACCTTCTGGGAAAGTGGTAATCATTTTTTGTAAGTGTTACGATTAACTTGTGTTTGATTCAGCTTTTGCCTTTTACGTCATCACGTCAATTCTCCGTGTCAAAATAAAAGCTATTCTTTGTAACTTCTCATAGTGCACGTCCTCTGGTCGAAGTAGGAGTGGAAACGAGGCGGGGATGATTTTTTTATCCTGTATCCGTCCTGTAGAAAAAATTTATTCCTATATTCAATTCTAACGGTATCAAGTTTTTATCCTACCTCTATTTTCATTGAGTAATGTTATAATCTTAATTTTTTTACTACTTTAATATTAATTTTAATATTAAAGTAGTAAAAAATAATAAATAAAATAATAAAATATCAAATATTTAATATTAATTTTAATTAATTTTTATAAAATAATAAAATAAAAGATAAAGGAAACATAATATTATCAAATATTTAATATTATGAATATGATTATTTCTTCGATATCAAATATTTTGAAATAAATTAAAATTGTTTATATTTTATATTAGAATATCAAATAAAATTTAATAAGAAACAAAACATTTATTAAATTTGTGAACTACAAACATTAATGAAATCTAGTTAATAAAATTTAAAAATAATTTTAAAAAAATATAAAAGGAAAATAAATATTCAAATTAAAATATATTTTAAATGTTTGTTTATTTCAATTTTTTAAATTTTAATGAATATATTTTTATACACTAATAAAAATTATAATATATCACTTGATCAAAATGACGCAAAGAATAAATAATAAACATAATAATAAAATTTTGACATAGATTTTGTATATTTTGAACTTCAATATATGTTGGATGGTGATAAAAAATTATTTATGACAATTACATTAAATTTTTATATTGTAGTAAATAATATTTATTTAAATAATTATAATGAAAAAATTACAGTATGATTGATAATGAGTTAGAAAATAAAAAATAATTAGATCAAATATATCGAAATAGTATTCTACATGATGAAAATAAACAACAAATAAAAATATTAAAATATTAACAAATGTGTGTTTTAGAAACAATTTGAGATACTATTGAAAGAAATCGCTCAAAGAAAAACAAATATATAATGTATAATTAAGGGTATGATAAGATGAAAAATACCTTAGATATCTAAGAAAAATTTTCAAATATCAACATATATATACTCAATGGTTGAAAAATAACAAAAATTGTTTTAGCGAATCAAAATTTCAAATGAAACAAAAATTAATAATAAGTAAATATTTTTTTATATTACTTAGTAAATGAAATGTTTATGCTATTAAACACTCAAATTGAGAGTATTAAACATTCTCATGTAAAAGAAAAATATACAATAAATAAAAATATTAAAAAATAATATAAATATTCAAATGTGAAACATAAAAAAATTTTAATTGACATACATCATCTTAATATAATTACATAAAAGAAAGTTATGAAAAGATGAAAAATATATCGGAGATGCAAATGAGCTTTATGACAAACCAAATAATTAAAAGAAAATATATATATATATATATATATATATATATATATATATATATATATATATATATATATATATATTTATTTTTTTTTTATTTTTTTTTGTATATATTATTAATATATATAC
>Ga0214544_1006604_pt1 | contig 21187 bp, 7 predicted proteins | sample CNSS3metaG_FD_160074 | JGI IMG/M metagenome (GOLD analysis project Ga0214544, IMG submission 160074) | Root nodule microbial communities from cowpea collected in UCLA plant growth center, Los Angeles, California, USA - CNSS3 | ecosystem: Host-associated > Plants > Roots > Nodule | place: USA...
GTCGAGACAGCATTACGATTTGAACCACCTTCCAGGAGTCGCTTGATGAGATCCTTGGAGTCATGAACAAAGCCAACCACGTCATCTTCCTCCACATATCTTCTTAGCTTGTGCAGTGATTTTGCTCCTTCCTTCTCCTCCTCTTCCTCTTCTTCTGCTGCAGATTGATTATTGGTTTCTTTGAAAGCATCATATTTGCTTTTGTTGTCGCGTATTTCCTTGAGAGTGGCTTTGATCTTGTCTATTTTTTCTGCTACATCGCGAAGCAACTTTGCTTGGCCAAAGCCAAGGAGCATCCTCCCCATAATGGTTCTCCTCTTGTGAATGGAAACTTTGGCCACGAATGTGTCGATGACATCCTCAGCTAAGTGGGACACATCTCTGATTTGGTTCAACACTGTATGTTCCATTCCCTTCTTGCTCTTTGTGCTACTGAGCAGCTCTTTCATCCTCTGAAGTTCGTACTGGAGGGACTGGACCCTGTCCTCCACGCCATACAACAAGTTAGCTTCGCGTGCCACAAGCTGGGCTAAATGATCCAAAACAAAGGAAACTACACTGTCTGCCATTACAGCGAGCTAAGTGATCTGTTCTTGGATTATGTGTTTGTGGTTGGTGATGGAAGAAGAGTAAGAGGGAGTTACTTACTAAGGCACCAGAAAAACCAATGCAGTACGTACCAAAGAATATCATAATATATATTATGGAAAGTGGTTGCAATCAAGAATTTACAAAGACTTGGCATCAACCATGAACAGGGTTCAACTGAACCTTCCCCGTAAGTTCATAATCGCATCTTCCTCTCGTTATCATTGAAATATTTATCACGGTATAACATTTAGATTGCTCAGACGCACTACACTTTGTACCCATTTGGCTTAGAATATTTATATTTAAGATACCGTGTTCACTTTGTTGCCTCGTGTTATTAGATGCAATAGAATAATATATATGTAATATTGATTTATTTTTCCACATTTTGTGACTAGTTAATGTTATACATCAATAGAATAATCTATGTAGTCACATGTTATACATCAATTTCATCCTTCCAACTGTTAGCATATTTTTGAAAATTGAATTTAGTTAGCATTTATTTTCTTATTAGATTTTCTTTGGAAACTTAACTTGGTTGTAACGGTTATGTAACTGATTTTTGTTAATTATGCTCTGTTTTTCCTCTTCCACGGGTTATTTATGTACCTTGCTTGTACTTCACAAGATACAAAATTCTAAAATGAAAACATGAATTTTAACACACATATTTGATTACTAAGACCAACCAATTAAAATTGTAAATGCAACACTCCAACCTCTGCTTGAATCAAATTGGTATTTTTTTTAATTACATTTAATAACTTTTTAATTATATTTAATATTAATTCAGAGAATAAATTTTATAAGTACAATAGTAATAATCATAATTAAAATTATTATATGTTATCATATTCAATAGATGAATACTAACTATTTATAAAACACCAATAGATCTCAAATTTCTAAGTAAATATTTAAAATACCCCAATCATTCTCATCATCCCAAGGTGGATAATGCCCCGTAACAACGTGAACTTCATTGTTTATCATTTTTATTTATTGATGAATCATTTTAATTATACTTTTTATATTATGTACTCCATTATTTATATGATGTAATATTGTAAAATATTTTCAAACAAATTTAAAATAAAATAAAAATATCATATGTTTAAGAGGATACTATTTTTATTGTGTTAACTAGTTAAAAAATATTTTAATATGAAAGAAATAGTTTTCATTACCGTCAATATTTTAATTTTATATTAATATATTTAATATCCTGCATATTAATTAAATAAACTATTTCTTGAATTTTGAGACAATCGATGTAAAGTTAGCTCCTACTAAAATATTATCCTAATAGTCTGAATGAGTTACATAGAGAGATCCTGATTTTGTAAACATGATGAAAAAGTTCTTGCGGCTTGCAACCGTTCTTCCTTTCCACACCCTCATGCATTGTTATGGTTGTATCATAACTAACTTGTTCCTTTCTCTATCAGAGATGTTGCTTGCTTATTGAGTACAAGGGGAGAGATGGTTTGTACTTCTCACCGGATCCTAAACAACCATCTCGTAACAAACGTTATATGTTGTGAGTCTATTCTCAAGTACCTTAAGTGCATCAAGTTTCCGATGTTAGAAGGTATCTTTCCACAGCTCTTTGGTGCGAGCTCCAACACTCGAACCAATTTCAAGTCTTTCAAAAGACTGCACAAACCCAACCACATCTTCTTCCTCCACATTTCTTCTTAGCTTCTTTAGCTGTGATTGCGCCCTTTTTTCCTCTTACTCTTCTTCTGCTGCGGATTGATTATTGGTTTCTTTGAAAGCACCGTATTTGTCTTTATTGTCGCGTATAGTATAAAAAGTGAATGCAATAATGAAGAATTTATAAAGAGTTGGGTTGAAGGGTCTGGTTTAATTTTTGCATTAACTCGTCAACCATGGCTCCGTGCATAATGTGAGTAGCGTGGCACCTTCCTGCTATGTGCATTGCAACTTCTTCTCCTTTGGCTCAGAATATTTACAGAATATTTACACTTATGACAGTACAACTGTGTTGAGTTTGTTTCGTCGTTATTAGATGACATCGAATAGAATAATACCTAAGTCGTAAGAGATTGAGTTGTTTTATTACGTCTTTATTGTGTTTATTTTGAAAATAATAGGATATGATATATGATAGATACATGATATATGAATATTAAAAAATATACAATAATTCTTAAAAACATAATAAATATATGATTGTTATTGTGTAAATCCAAAATTAAAACTATATATACTAAATTTGTCAATATAAAAATATAAATTATTTTTATTATAAAAGTACTACTATAAGACTAATTTTAGTAATAAAAAATATGTTAGAAACCAATTTCGTAATTAAAGACCAATTATTTTAGTAGTTAAAAACTTTGGTAATTAATGTTAGTGACCAATTTAAAAACTAATTCATAATAAAAACTATTTTAATTATTAATTTAAACACCAATTATAATTTCTTTGAACTATTTTAGTTGCAAATAATTTTTAGTTTTTAAATTGGTATTTAAATTGGTCACTACATAATTATTAATTACTTTTTGTCACTAAAATTTGTCATTACTAAAAGATTTTATTGTATTATACTATAACTTTATAAATTAGACACTTCGCTATTTCACTGATAAGTATCGTTAAAGTATCATCAAGTATCAAACACATACACGTGTCAGACATGGATACGTGACCCAAGTTGAAGTATTTATAAATATTAACCTCTTATACTTAATTAATTTGAAGTGTCATTATTTATATTTTTTAAAAACATAACTAGTTATTAATTGTTTCATGTTTGATTTTTACTAAAACATAATCAATTGAATTTTTCACTAATTAATGAACACCTTGATCATGGATAACATATGCATTTGACACTTGCTTGTTAATGATCATGAATGAGGTAACCTCAACCATGTATAAACCACTACACCACCAAACTAGAAAATTCCTTCACCAAGTCACATATAACACAATAACAATTCAATCAAGAATTTTCACCAAAATTCAATCCATATGTTCAAAACAACACTACAAAGTCATAAATGAATCACACAATTCATTTATAGTAGGCGATTTTGCTTCAAAATATATTTTGATTATCAAGATAACCAATTCTGACCACCAAAATATATTTTGATCAGGAGAGAATTGACTAGGACTTGTCCATCTATGTGAAAAGTACACACTTTGAAACAAAAATATAGTTAGACCCACACAAGTTGCATGAAAATAATAATAAAAAAGAAAAACTTAAACAAGTCTTAATAAAATGAAAGTTGAAGTGCAACAAAGAAGACACTACTACCTATAGAGTTACTACACTACACAAGTAATATAGCACAATCTAAGTTTCTAATTAAAATGTGAAATATTTACCAAATAAATCGGAATGGAATAAATTTAAGTTGGAATTGTTTTCAAACACATTTTAACTATTTTTATTATTAATGTACAAGTATTTTTTTTCTCTTACCTTTGTAGTCGTCTCTAAATATCTCTATCAAATCATATTAAATAATTTCAAAATATATCAACCAACCACAAATAGCATCAATGATACTTGATTCAAAAAAAAAAAAAAAGCAAATTTACAAGTATACTTATATGGGTTTTATTAAAAGGTATAATACTCACTTTAAATGTGAGAAGATAATATCTTGTTTTGAACTTGTTCCTTATGAGAGAGAAATGAGTAAATGAAATTGAGGACGAATAGAGAATAAATTAATGTTGTTCCTTTTAATGGATTTGAACATGAAAATGAAGAGATTTGAAAATAAAATTTATAATTACCTTTGAATAATTTGATGAAGGTGATATATAAAAAAAATATTTTAAATTAAAATATAAAATTAAAATGTTGCCTTTATTATTAAATGAACATCGTACAGAACATATTTAGTTAAAATTAGTGAAAATAAAATTTGTGATTATTTTTAAATTTTAAAAAATTAATTAGTATAATAAATTATTAAAAGAATTTAATATATGATTGTTTGAAAACAATTTTAATTAAATATTACATTGTAATAAAATAAAAAATTATAAATTAATTTTTATTGTGATTAATATTTGTATTACAAATATAAATCAAAAGAGCAGGGCATAAAATTTTGAGAGTATGCTTCAAAAAAATGAAATAAGTTATGAAAAAAAAAATTCATGGTGAAAAAATATCCAAGTTAAAACAAGGATAGAAAAGTAATTACATATATTAACAATTGACTTTCTATCCAATTTTTGTTTTTTATATTGAGAGAAGTAGTATTCACAACGACTCTCTTCATTTTCTCCTCTCTCAAATTGTTACAAATCAGCAAAAAGAAAAAAAAAAGAAAACACATCCTCAAATATTTTTTCAGAAACAATAAATATCCTAAAAAAATTATTTTTGATTTATTATCATGGACATAAAACTCCAAAATGAATTTAATTTTTACAATTAATGAAAAAGTTTAGTGATAAACTACGTTATATAATTTTTCATGTATCATTTAACAACTAGTCTTACTTTATATATATATATATATATATATATATATATATATATATATATATATATATATATATATATATATTGTTAACTATGTGTTTTACTACAAATAAATGTATTTTCCTAGCGAAACACATTTCTAAATAACATTCCTTTAAAAAAATTTAATTTTATAGTTCATTACTTTGTTATCATTTTAATCTGTAAATACATTTCATATATTATATTAAAATTCATATATTAATTCTAATAACTTTTAGAATAGTATAATTAATAGTAGGTGTTTGTTCTTTATTCAAGATTTTCTTATAACTATGTGTTTTAATTTTAATGTTCTTTATTCAAGATTTTCTTATCTAATCTTTACAACTACTGAATAGTTATGTATTTTCTAATAACTATATGTGTTTTAATTTTAATGTTCTTTATTCAAGATTTTCTTATCTAATCTTTACAACTACTGAATAGTTATGTATTTCTATATTAAAAAACATGTATTATATACAAATTTCCAAAATTGATACTAAGAAGCGTTATTATAAATATTGTTAAGTTTTAAAATATGGATAAACTATTTATAATATAAAATTTGAGACAAATGAGTCTATTTATATAAAGTTATTTTTACAATAAAAGTATTGATTATCCTATAAAAGTTTGAACTTTTCAAACCAAACCATTATGTTAGTAAATTTCAAAAGTTTGATTATATTTAATGTTCTTCCATTTGTTCTGAAAAAATTGTAAAAGAGACTAACTAGAGTGAAAATTCTTCTATAACTGAGTAATCAATTAACAAAATTGTATTTTATGTAATAGAAGTAGCATATAAAAAGTGACTTTAGAAAGAAAATAAAATCCACTTTCTCCTTTTCTCTTATTTGAAACCACTAAATAAAAATATTATTTTCAATCTCTTGTTCCACCTCTTTCACAATGTCAACTTCTGTTCATTCTCAATTCTTTATAATTTTATTAATCAGAGGATAACAACAACATAATCATGACAATTTTAGAATTTGAAAACATCCACTAAGCTTCTTACTTCTTTATTTATTTTTTTCTAATAATTTACATGCATGTTTAAGTTATTTGAGAAATGAGTTTTCTTTAATTCTAAAAAAGACTTTTTCTGTATTTTCTGTCTGGGTTCATCCAAATCATCATTTAGAGTAAAAGAAAAAAAATACAATCTTAACAAGTTTTCTTATGTCAGTTGTGATTATAATTGTTATAAATTTCTTTTATGATGATTATAATTTCATCGTAATTATAATTGATATATAATTGTGATTACAATCAACATAGAAAATGTTTTTAGAATTATTTTATTTTCCTTACAATGAACATTGCCTTTTATATAAATAAGTTTATTAGATTCTCAGAATTACAATTTATTACATGATCTTAACTAATTTTTAGGTAATACGCGTTTAATTTTTATTTATTTTCAAATAAGAATAGTATTTAAATATACAGCAAGTTAATAATTACTGTAGTGAGTCTAAAGAGTTAAACACAATATTATTTAGCTTTGAAAACATTCAACCTTGTGAAAAATAACATAAAGCATTTTTCATTTATTTCCTACTAGAACTTGGCGTCACGCCTTAAAATTGAATAATATTGAATAAATTTAAACAATACTGAATTTGTTTGTTTTGGCTATCTTAGTTTACATATCCAGTCCAATAAAATATTGCATATGGTAGTTTGAATCTTTAATTAAATGAATAAGATTATCTACAATATTAATAAAAAGAATATCTTTTTTAACTCTTTTTTTTTCAGTATATATAAATTCTTCCAATTTTAAATTCAAAAGGATAACACAGAAAATAATATATACAAATAAACTTATAAAGATTATTTATTTTTATAATTTAATTATAAGTTTTAATTTTATAAAAATTAAGGAATTAGTGAAATAGTTGGTACATTGTAATAAAAATTGAGTAAAGACCATTAAAAACAATCCAATATTAAATCATGCAACAAGTTAACAAGTTGTTTGATGTATAATAAAAAATGCAGACAGCTGAAAGCAGTTAAGGAATAATAAGTCAAAACAGATTAGTACTTGCATATCTATTTTTTAATTCCTTCTACTGTTTATATTATTTAATGTTTGACTCTGATATTTGGTGTACAATATTTTATTTCAATAACTTTACAAGATTACACGTGACTTGATAATATCATTAAACTTTTCTTACAAACTAAAATATGCAGTCACTTTGATAATATTCATTAGAATTTACATATACACAAATTATTTATGTAATTCTTGTTCACTAAATATAAAACTGGATAACCAAGTAACAGAGAACAATCATATAAAGATGTAGTTGTCTTCTCTTGGAACTTCCACTGCTTCTTAATGGTTCAGAGGTTCATAGGCTCACCATAAAACCTCATTAGTTGCAGCCACTTGTAACACTCCACGCCCCTTTTTTCTAACTCTATCACACCCTTTTTTTTTAAAAACATTCAAAATTCCTAAACTTTTCCATCTCCAAGCCAAAATTCTCCTCTCTCATCTCTCTTTTATAATTTATGCTCTCTACTTCTCACCCTCTTTTCCAAAGTCTGTGAAGTTGATACATTTCATGTATGTTTTTCCATTTTTTCATAGATAATTTAAAAAAATTGAATAAAAAGAACACAAATGAAAATAAACTTTTCATAAATTAAAATTAATTAATGCATAAATTCATGAGAATAAATTCTCTCTCATTTTCTTTTTCTAAATTCCATATTTAACTTAATTATACATTAATTTAGTTTATAGAAAAAATTATTTTTTTTTTCTAAAAAACTTATTTAAATAAAAATATATATTACTACCAACATATTTCGCTTTGATGGTAGAGACAGAGGAGAATAACTTAAAAAAAAAAATAGTGAATTTTGGTATACTATTTATCTCTTATCTCTACTAATATCTCTACCTCCCTTTGTCTCTTATATTTATCCTCAACTAAACACATTTAAGTTTTGCTTTATTTCTCTTATATTTTCACTTTTATTACCTATTTTCATCCAACCTCGTAGCCACGAGAGCTGCATCACCAGATGAATTTCAAGCATACTTTTCTGTTTGTGATACAACATAAACATGAGCATTAAACTTTTCTCTGGTTTAGGCCAACTATTGGATTCTTCAAGATAATATGTATCCAAAGTAGAAAATATAGAAATAGTTAATGAAATAATCAACCCATAAATTCTGATTCCATTGCTCTATAACAAAGATTTATTCAGTTGAAGTAATCATCGAGAATTCTAACTCCAAAACAGTAATAGTAATTGACCAATATCAGTTACCTTGAGATTATTTTACCTCTATGTTGTTTTATTTTCTGTGAATTTAAATAACTTTGATCTTATCTTTGCTTATTTGGAGTCATTATTCCAATTCTTCATTTTTTGGCATTTGGTTAAATTAGATGTTTAGTATAGGAACTTTTTTAAGACAAAAATTAGTATTTGTCCAGCTTATATTGTGCTTGTGATGGTGGGACTTTGCTAAAATTTTATTAATCCTACTAGCATGTTGATGAATCTTTAGGTATAAAAGATTGCCATGAATAATAATTGGAGGTTGTAGAGTCCACTAGAGAGTTCACACCATAAAGTTACTAATAGGTACATCTATATTCATTCTACCTTAGCTCCCAAACATCCTTACATGATTTTTTTCTCTTACTGCCTCAGAGTTAGTCCCTCAATTACACAGCTATTAAAAGGGTGTTACGGACTTTGGAGTTTGGATACAAGTAGGAGATGCCTCGCTCATCATCAAATGTTATCCCACCCGAGGTATGTGATGAGTGATAACTGGGGTAGAAGACCCACATTTTTTTACTTCATTGCTAGAAGGAGATAATGAAGTTGATGAATCAAACAAAGCCATCAACCAGCTAAAATGACTAGACGATCCCCAACTTGACTCAACAATGAGTTGGTAAAGTAAATATCTTTGACAATTACTACTTCGCATTATATATTATTGCATATTATGGTAGACTTATTTCTTATTCATCTATATAATCATTTTCATAATGCAATCTATGCAGGTTGATATATTTGAAAGATTTAATTAGCCATTTAGTCTATATACAGGGACTAAACAGGGATTAAACATAAAATTATGCCTGTATATAGAGTAAATAGATACTACGTAACTACACAAATTTTATATTATATGTAGTCTGAAGTTTTATTGTACCAGCATGACGAAAACCAGATTTCAGATATATTAATGGTCTTTTACTCGGTGTGTTCGGTGAGAGTAAATCTTAAATTATTTCAACAGTGAATTACAGTTGTTGAAAAATAAAATATAAATCATAACTTTTCATATTCAAAACAGTCAAAGATATCCATCTTATTTTATGAATAACTTATATTTCAAGGAACAAATATTTCCCCAACCTGGGCAACTCATGACTGTATGGTTAGCTTCAAAGAAGCGAGGAAAACCATGACTTTCTCTCCACAACTATTTCCCAATGGCAACTCGTTGCAACCACTAATGTATTTTACAACGTCTGGAGTTTTTCACCGATTGTTTCAACCCCATTTAGACCCAGCAATTCTCTAAAGTCACAACCCTTACCAACCTCAACTTATTTGTTAACTACTATCATCGTTCAACTTCTTTTCAAAGTATTTAATTCCCAATTAAAGTTTTTGTTCCCATTACAATCAACTAGGTTCCCATGCGGTCTGTCTATATATTAAGGAAGTATATACAATCAGCAAAGTGAGGCATTATCATTATTGCAATCACCTAATGTGTCCACCATGCCACTATTGTAGCAAAACTCACCCTCTCACATTTCACATTTGTGTAAAATAACACGGGGTTAGTCGTCCTAGATCATAAAATATCTGTATCATTATGAAAATTAAAATAACTAGTAATATTTTACCAAAAAGAAAAAATCAATAAAAAGACATATTATCCCTTCGATAAATACCTTAAAACAGTCCGCCTAAGGGGCAGACTGTTTTTGGTGAAAAAGGAATGTGTTAACATAAATTATTAAGATCTGAAATCACAAATTATTAAGATCTGAAATCACAAACCTGAAAAGACAAATGATAAGTAGAGATGGAAGCCCAGAATCGCCCATCAAGAAGTCTATCACCCACCTCAATGAGCGCTCCCAATAGAGACATGGTATAATCTTTAACTAGGTTGAAGCGGTTCTAGGAAAATGATAAAAAAATCCAACAACCTCTAGATTAGAAAATTTTTAAATTATTGTCACTATTACCACTACATATTATCTAAATCCAATAAATAGACTGCAGGTTAGTCAATAAAGTCAGTGGGGTGGCAAATTCTTGGATATTTACCCTAACCCTAATGTAATCCTAGTCTTTGATCCCTCACTAGGTCTCATAATCATCATGAATGGGTTTAGGAGTTGAAGCTACAATATTATACTACTATATTTCCTCTTTTAAATAATTTTCTCGGTCAAGAGCCGACCTAAATGATGTTGTGTGTCACACGGATCGATCAATGATACAAGAGTTATTAGTCATTTTGAAGTAAAAGATGTATAAAATAATCTTGGTCCACCAATTTTACCTACCAATTCTACCAGTTTTACTATTATTTACAGCAATGATATGCCAGTCATAATTTCTCTCAACAAAATTACAACTCCCAATCAATAATTAATCGAGGACATGAAGCACGACAAGGATTTGGTGTACTAATGACAAGGGTATGTGCTAATAAATCAAAAGCCTTAAACTAAATGATGACATCCTCATCACAAGGATGAACTGTATAGATGTATAAATGTATTAAGTGATAAAGAACATATAGCTCATAAACTCGTGCTCAAGTGTGAGAGGTAATGCCAAAACTATGCTACACATCCTTTTCTACTTCATATACAGAAGTCAGGCGGGCAAGTTTTAATGGATTGTCAGTCACATTTTCTTTGATTATTTACCCTACATTGACAGTTGACTGAAAACAAAGCTAAGTAGCTCCTGTACATCATATTAAACTACAATGTACTAGTTACTCCAATCTAACAGAACAAACCACATCATCCCACCTAGTACAAAAGAATCTTAGTATATGTATGGATACGGATGAAAATATCGTTAAAGTAATTCTCCCAGCATTCCTATATAGGGAAAGTTCAAGTGAAGTGCAGACATAACCCCAGTGAAAATTTACAATTATGTTGGAATTAAAGAATAAAAGATAAAAGATATGCTATACATTACATACCTTTGATATAAGAAATCAAGAACCCAATCAAGGTCAAGGAAGTGAAAGCTGAAAGTCATCAGATCCTCAAAGTTAACGTGATTAATTACTTAATTTTTTTATACAAAATGTTAAATTTTGAGATGGAGTTTAGCAAAAGGTCACAAGTACATTCAGTTCAGCAATCAGAAAAGGATGTGGCAACCCAAATAGCGGCAGCAAGGTAATGAATATATTTTCAAAATTAATTTTCCAAGTTTTTATGATGCACTATCTCTTTTTGCTACAGCTTATTTCTTTATCAGTTATTTTCTATTTTAATTTACATATTTCTATTCTTTCTTTTCTAAAGACAGCGTTCTTATCATTCTCACTAAATTTAATCTCTCTCCATAACCTTTTGACCATTTTCCCAATGAACTCATTGGATTCTTTCCTCAAAAAAAAATGACTTAATCAAGATCTACGGCTAAGGATGTTGATACGTTTCAAGCTTAAATTATATAGGTACGGGAGTAACTAATGCTGATTTCACTGGAATGATTTAGAAGAGCTATTTCATGTTTACATTATTTCTATTTTTTCTAACTGCGGAAATAGGAGGGCCTGAGCAATCTTTCATTTCATGCCATGCCCAAACAGGCCAGGTAAGTTGCAACCAAGTTTTTTGGCTCAATAGTAAGAATCGGAATCACAAAAGCAGCACAACTCCTGAACATTTCAAGTGATGGCCAAGATTCAAGGCATTTGGACACCAGAACCAATATGTAATACTTATGGCACTAGGGTTGTGTATGGAGAAAATATAGTTTTGTAGCCAAGGATCTTTTTCTATTTTTCTAAATATAAAAACTAAATGTAATTTGGCTTCTAAAATATAATATTAAAAATAATTAAAATATAAATTCCATAAAGTATAAATGGTAAGGGTTAGTTTGATACTCTGATCCCTTTTTAAGCTACAAAGCAAACAATTAGCTTCCTTAAGATATGCTTAAAAGCTTGTTTAACGGAAATTTGAGTGTTAATCAAGACATAAAAAACAGAAAGACCAAACTGGCCCAGGATATTCAACTACCACTAATCCACAGAAATCAATAGGAGGTTTCTATGATGAGTCCCAAAACGGCTACTGTTAGTGTGCTATAGTGCTGTAGAGCTATGGTAGCAGTTGGCAGCTATAGAGCATCTCTTACAAGATATTTTCAAGGTTATGGCAGTCAAGGCTCAATCACAGGCAATTTGAAAAACCACATTCCCCCTCCCATCTAAATTTTCAGCAGAAACAATGTCCGCAAGGAGCCAAACACACAGCCCTCACCGTTCTCTTCTCTTGTACCGACCTTGACTGGTGACAATGACCACCTCTCCGGCCATTTTCTGGCAACTGCAACATTGCAGCCATCTCTCTTCTCAGACCATTTTCAGTCTGTTACTGTTTCCTTCATTTTTGTAATTTTTTACCATATGTTTTGCGTAGGACATCCTACTTTTTATTGAAAAGTATGAATAGAGAAAATTTTGAAATTTTTTTAGCATTATATATTTAAATATGTATATAGTAGAGATGGATTATATATCTGTATAGAAAAATAAAATAGCACACATCCTACTATAGCGACTTCGGGGTCAGTCACTATCTAGGATTAGTAACTATGGTCAAAAGATTGCAATCCGGAGAAATTGTAATTATCAATAACATGTAAACATAAACAACAAGAAATGATAGAAAATGCTAACAAAGCACCAAGGTTGAGAGCTATTCCAGTTATGTAATTATCGATTTCAAATTCAAAAGCCAACAAACTTAACTGCCACAGTACTCCAGTTCTGTAAATCATTCCCATAACCATGAAGGCAGCACAACCTGAAATAACATGAGTATAATGAATAACCTTTAAAATAGGAAAGGACATTAAATTAAATGATAAACATTGCTAGATGCAACAATACCATAGTAACATCTTTTTGATGCATGGTAGAATATCAAATCACAGCAAAACTGCGACTACTCAATGCTTATTTCCACGACCCTCAAAACCAGTATTGTGTGTCTTGTTTCCGTCATCAACTGTGGGTTGTTCACTGGGTATTCTACAAAAACAAAAGAAACTTGCATCATAAAGTAATAGAGGGTTTATCTTCCATATGGAAGTTAATTTTTTTTTCAGATATACATAACAGAATTAATAACAAACCAAAGAATAGCCTACAACTTCTGTTTCTTCGCATTTTGCTTGATTGTCTTAACCATATCCATAGCCATCTTCTGGTGCTCCTTTGTTTGTGAATGCAAGTCCAGACCTTCTACTGTTTCACAGTCAACTTTACATATCCGGCACCACCCCATGCTGGAAGTCTTCCTTCTCCTCAAATTATCAAACGACCTGATATCTCCCTGAAAAGAGAAGACAACAGTAACATAAATAAAACAAAAATATTAAAAAATAAACAATTTATAGAATATTGAAGCCAACTGCCCCCAAAACTTTCCATTCTACCTACTCAACTTTCATTTTTTAACAGTTGCATGATAATAATTATAAATACAAAAAATGAATATAAGTAATTAAAACTTAACTGTTAAAAATCCAGCATCATTAGGAAATCCAGGAAGAGAAAAGCTGCTCCTGAACCCAGGCTCACCAAGTTGGGGATGACCTGGCCGGTTGCCTTTAGCAAAAGATTCAAAACTACGAAAACTGCCATGTTCAACTGCTCTCATATGACCAGGATGGGCACCAAAACCAACAGGCTCCCCAAGCTGCAAATGTCTAGGAAAATTATGAGGACCCAAAGGTTCACCCCTTCGAAAATGGCCAGCAAACTCATCTTGACCAATAAAATCACCACTTCTTGGATGTTCACCCATTCGGAAATTACCAAAACCATCAAATTCATCTCTATGCAAATGGCTAGGCAAATGAGGAAACCGACTATCACGGAACTCACCACCAAAATGACGAGAAACTCTGCCATCAAAATCATCTATACCTGACTTACCAATAAGACTACCAGAGTGTGCCCCCAATCTCCGGGAAGACATCTCAGCATATTCACCAACAGGACTTCTAGGAGTTATACCATCCATATGATGTCTCCCATATCCAGGACCTGGTCCAAGATAACCAGGATGAAGCGTAGAACCTGATTTCTTAATGACATCATCATGAATACCAACTGATCTCTTTCCAGACTCATGTGCACTTAGTGAGTAATTTCCAAATTTAGAAATTGACTCAGCATCCAAAGGCAACCTAGAGAATTTCTTAAGATCGTCATCATACTCTCTTCTATCAATATTTTGTTGACTTGAAACAAGGAAAGGTTTGAACCTATCATCATGCAAACCAAACCCTTCAGGACCATGTGGTGGTATGTTGCCTGCCATTCGACCATGCATATCTCCAGGAAGTGGTGCACCAAATTGAGGCCCTCCAAGACGTGACAAATTGGAAGTTCCAGCGCGGAAAGGAGGCTCATGGACTTGGTTAAATGGTTGCGGGGGTCCAAGAGACTGAGGTTGAAAGCTCCTTCCAGGGGTGATGTCAGAATCTTGTGGTTGCTTAAACATGGTTGGTGGAAAACTCTCTGCTAAGGGCTGTCCCGTATGAGGATCATGGGCAGATCCATGATTCCTGACAAGGGCTGAAGAGTGCAATGAAGAGAGTGACTGGTTTGGAATTGTCGGATGTGGCAATTGTGAACCTAATATTGCAGAAGATCTCTGCTGGACAGAAGGCCCATAATTAGTCATTTGTTGTTGATGCTTACTTTGATCCGTGAAAGTGGTCGAGTGAGACAGCTGAGCAAACCCCCCGTTGCTCTGAGAGTTAGATGGTGCAGAATTGTCATCATTCTGTAATTTATCAGTTTCTGACTCAGCTAGTTTTGTCTCTGTCTTCAGTGGATGTCCTTCTTGAAACTCATTGCCTTGGACAGAATGCTCATTACTGTCATTTTGAACCCCGTGCATTGCACCACCAGATTTAGTACTAACTGAAGGCTTCCAATTGCTTTCAGCAGCTGCCCCCATCCCAAGATTCTTATTCACAGAATCACCATTTTCCACTGCATTGGCATTTGGGACTGAAGTCTTAATAGAGTGTGGATCTTCATTGTTTTGCATGTTCCCAACCTCTACTGGTTTCAAACTTGCTTCGAATTTTTCAGATTTCAACTCATTTGTTGATCCAGACACTGTGTCCAAATCTTTAAAATTTTTACCCAGTTTAGCAGCAGCAGAGTCAGTTTGTTCGACAACATCACCATGTCTTTCAATTGTTTCTGGTGCCCTAGACTGCAATTCAGAAGGCAACTGTACTTGATTATTGGTACCAGCCAACAATTTCTGATTTTCAAGCAAGTAGCCAGCACCATTTTGCCCATGTCTAACTGGAATAGTATTGGCAGATTGAGCAAATGGCTGTAGATGTCCTGCATGGTTAGGCACTAAAGGCCTTCCTCCAGTATTTTGAGATTGATTCTGCTGAATGCTATTTGATGGTGCAATATTACCCTGTGGCTGTGAATACACCTGTTTGGGAAATGAATGTGCTGGACCCGGTGGCCGTAAATGTGATGGCATAGGCATTTGGTGCTGTGCAAATGGTTGCTGTTGAGGTATCTGTTGAACCGGTTGCAGAGTAGGACGTTGGTTGATTTGTCCAGGTTGTTGATTGTGGGAATACACAGGCTGTTGTTGCAAAGGAGGGGTAGTTTGTCCCTGAACAGATGATTGCTGGTTAGGAAACATAGCATGAGATTGATTAGGACGCATGGTTGGAATTTGTGGAGGAAACTGATTTTGCATCTGGACAGGGTGTTGAGCATGGGGTTGGTGCCCACTTTGAGGATGCCCGTGCATAGGATGTTGAGGAACTCCTGGTTGCATATTTGGGTGAGGCGGAGGTTGTGGATAAGAGTGATGTCCTGTCACTGAAGGTGTTGCTGCATTTTGCACTTGAGGCTGGACATTAGGTGTCACAGGATGGTGAGGAGGCATTGGGAGCTGAGAGGGATGTTGAACTGGAGCATTAGGTTGCAGTTGTGCGTGAGCTTGAGATTGAGGAACAGGATACTTCTGAACTGGTTGCTGAATTTGAGGTTGTGAATGCTGCATTTGAGGAAGAGGCTGCTGATATGGAGGAATTTGCATAGGCTGTTGAGGTTGAGGTGGAGGTTGGACGGAATGAGGCTGAACTTGTGGATATGGATAGGGCTGAGTCTGAGGTTGAGGGAGGGAATGACCAGGTGCATGACTCGTCTGTCCATGAGGCTGCACAGCAGGTTGAAGTTGCTGGGGTTGTTGTTGAACTTGCATCTGATTCTGAGATGGTGGGACAACCGGAGCCTGAATATGTGAAAGTGGTTGAGATTGAGCCTGAGGTTGTTGTTGGAGTTGAGGCTGCTGTGATTGGTGTTGGGCCTGTGGCTGGGGCTGAGGTTGAAGCTGGGCCTGGGGCTGTGATTGAGACTGAGGTTGGGGTTGACTATAGGCCTGCTGGTACTGTGGAACCATGGACTGTTGATAGGGATAGTAATGTTGATACTGCTGTTGGTATGGATCTTGTCCAGGGTATTGTTGGTAGTATTGTTGATACTGTTGCTGCTGATACCACTGCTCCGCCGTTGGCTGCCCAGTAGTTTGAACTAAAGCTTGTGTTTGGGGCGTAAGATTGGGTTGCTGATTAGAAACCTGCCCAGGAATGGTAGTTGAAACAGCAGCTTGTGCAGCAGTTGCTGCAACAGGAGCAGCATTCTGGTTCTGATCAGTAGAAGCAACGACACTAGTAGTTGAAGGATCCTGGGTAGTGGTCACCTGTTGTGCCTGACCTTGCACACCCTGCCAATCAACAAATATAAGCACCATACTGCCAGAAATAAACAGCGGAAATAATTATTGTAGTGTAAATAAATGGAACATACAGGGCAATTTTGTGCATGTTCTTGTACTTGGCGATGCACTATTTGGATCCCACACCTATTGCAAACTACGGGGGAATTGCCAAAAGCACATCCAGAACAATGGGATGTGCATTCAGACAAACTTCCCTGCCATGTGCATCCACTTCTATGGTAAAGGCAGTGAACCGTGATTTTTCCAATAGTTTCAGCAAGTGTCTTATTTGACTCTGTCAGAGGCTGCAATTAAGGCAAACAAATACACATTCATATTTGCACAGGAAGAAATTTATTGAACTTGAGCACTTTGGAATGAATAGGAAAAGAACCTTGGAATCTGCCTCAGTGACCAAGTAACCATCATATGGGCAAGCCTTTGTAGTGCTCACAACGTATGTCAAACATGGCTTGCAGTATAAATGAGTACATTGTGACTGCAAAGCTTCATTTGGAAATACAAGCAGCCGACACACAGGACAGAAGTACTCTCCAGCAAGAGATTGAATGTTCACTATGCACTCATTATCAAATCCCATGCTAACCTATATTCACGGCTTCAGCTCTAGGCCCGCATAAAACCTAAACATAGTTATACAGTGTTTTAATACTTCCAACTTAAGAAGTATGGATACAACACAAGGCAAGGATGCAATATGACATAAAAATGGAGATATGACGTTAAACAGGAGGACTAGACACACTTAAAATACAACGTTTATAAAGCTAGTTAAAAATAATATAAAATATAACTTATAAATCATGAAACTATAATTCGTGTCACGAAATGGCAAAATGTATGAGTCTATTATAATCGTCAAATCTGTAGGCTATAAAAGTTCAAAAAGATATAGTAAACAACGATAAAATTACAGCTAAAAACATTCCAAGTGTCCGTTCACGCAATGTTCAACACGGATAAGTGGCAGATTACTACACAACACTGCTACTGTTCAGAAATGCTTCTTAGCTTCCACCACACTCTTCAAGTTTTTCAAACAATGCACAGAAGGAAATGGGGGCGAGAGTGTGTTAAAACAAAAAAAAAAGGCGTTATTATCACTGTTAAACATCACAGATGAAGAAAAAACATGGTTAGACATTCAGATAAACACGTAAAAGGATAAGCAAAGGGAATCGGTACAATGCATTAGCATATTGACAAAAACAGCGAAACTAATCCAGTATGCGTTGAATCTAGCAAATTATTAAGAACGCAAACGAGATTGGGAAGCAGATAATACATAATCCAGCGCAAGGGGGAAGGTCATCAAGATTCTGCTCTAAACTAAGAATTCAATTAAATAAATAAAACCTAGAAGCCTTCGTTGGGTAAATATTCCGTACCCGAATTATTTCTAGCAAGTCGATTGGATTCGGAAATGAAAACCCCACGGAGCTGAAACCTGTCGCGGAAACCAAAAAATGCACAAAAACAGTTATAGGAGATCGTGCTATTTGATAGATGAAAGTGAAAACGGAAGAAGGAGTCACTTGAAAAAGGAAGGGTCGGGTAGGTAGAGCACAGGGACAAAGATTGCGTGAGCGCGAGCGGTGCGAACGGAAGAAAGAAAGTATAATGCGTATGCGCTTTGTATTTATTAGTGGAGGATGATGCGATTAAGGGTATGCTAGCACCAGTTCCACCCCTAACGACGGCGTTGCCTCTTTTCAGTTCTCCTATGCTCTTTCTTTTGTTTCTTTTTTTTCTTCTTTATATTTAGGTTTTGTTAAGTGAGACAGTCAAAAATAATTAATTTTATCAAATCTTGATCTAATGTTCATAGGATAATTGGATAAATTTTTTGGTATTTTTCTTAAATTATTTATTAAAATATTTTTATTGAATTAAGTAATTAAATTAAAAGTTAGAAAATATATGATACATTAAATATCCTATTTTTGTTCCATTTTTCAATGTTTGAAATCACAAAATAAAAAACTATTTAGTAGCATTTTTTTTCTTTATTGATGTCTTTTTATTAGGTTTCTATCTTATATAATAAAAATTTAAGGATTATATATACTTTTAGTCGTAAACTTTAACTGATACATATTTGATATTTGAGAAGAGTATTAGGGTCAAGAGTTGACCTACATCATATAAGAATGTTAATTCCTAATTGTGTTATATGTGTATTTTGACTTAAATAGTATAATATTGTTAATCGAGTCGAGTAACTTTGTATGTTTGATTACTTAGTTATATGAGTGATGTTTTTGTATACCTAATAAGTCTTACATTGTTTAAGAGTTGAGCTCAACCGCAATTTAAATACTCGTTCCTCCCTCTACTCTCGCGTTGTTCCTAACGATGTTGTCGGACGAACTTTGATCCAGTCAGAACATTGGCACTTACCGTAGGGACGACAACTCCCCTTGTCTCGATTGAGGGACAACGTGATAAATCATTGAGCATCGACTCAGGAATGTTAAGTGAGTGCTAAACAAAGTAGATATTGGGTTGATACAATGAAACTATTGGGTTGAACTATTTATTCTATGCATGAAACATGACTAATTTAAAGGAATGTTGTTATTTGTTAAATATTAGTGTATGTATTTAGTGAAAATCCTGATTATGAAGTCATCATAATTTTGTTAAACTCTTAAGTCATAAAGAATAAAATTTATGCAGTGAGAGTCGAAGGATTTTCCTAATATGCGAGTTCAATATAAAGTATTATTGTGACTTAAAAAATTGAATGAAGGCGTAAAAGGGGAATTTTAGATGGACATGAGCCTCTTGTAAAATTGTACTATAATATGTTTTTATCAATGTCTTAACGAATGGTGAAATGTGTTTAAATAATTTGTTTTCAAGGATGATTTTGAGAACGAATGAGTAGATGAATTTAAAGGAACAGAAAGACGAAAAGGAAATTACTTATTTTAAGAGATTGAAATGAAAAATATTAGGAATACGAAGAAAATTAAAAGATTTTAAGATAATATCAATAAAATTTGTGAATAATTTAATGAATGCGATAAATACAAAATATTTTAATAAACAAAAAATTTCAAACTACAATTTTATTCTTATATTTAAAATTATTATAAAATCAAATGAAATTGTTAATGTTATTATCATTATGAATGTTATTATTATTAGTTTTAACATTATTGTTATCATTATTATAAATATGATCACAATAATAATAATAATAATTAATAATAATAATTATTAGTAATGTTATTATTGTCATTATCATTATTAATTATCCGCAAAATATAATAATAATAATAATAATAATAACAATTTTTTTTAACAATTTTAATTTTTAAATTAACATTAGTATTTATCATTAATATTACTATTATTATTATTAATATATTTAAAAATGAATTAGGAGTCACTTTTGTAACAATTATGGGTAAAAGTATAAAATCGTACGTGATGACTTATTTTTTCTCCTAATTTATTCATTTACGAGCGGAGAAGAATCTTAGGATTTTTCTTAAATTCATCCACGTGCGTAATAATATATACGAATATTTGATGTGATTAGTTTTAAACTTTTTTTCATTTTTTGAAAAAAATATATGCTAAGAATAGCTATATACACATTATGTATATGTATATCATATTATTTATATGCTCTTTAAGATTGTTTATATGACATGACAAGATTAGTAGTATTATAGTCTTAATTGAGTTATAAAAGTATTTATTTTTCTGATAAAAACCGCATGGAAGAATTAAAGTAATTTAACTTAAATTACAGAGGTAGAAAATGAGAAAGAGAATTAGTCTTCGCATGTCTATCATGAATTGCCAAAGTTAAAAAAAGTAAACGATTTTTTAGAAATATTATTAGTTTTGTTTAAGATTTTCATGGTTAAGTTTAGGGATGGCAACGGGGCGGGGCGGGGCGGGGCGGGTACGGGTATCATGATCCCATCCCCATCCCCATAATAAAAATTCATCTCCATCCCCATCCCCAAACCCAACGGGTATACAA
>Ga0214544_1006605_pt1 | contig 21184 bp, 9 predicted proteins | sample CNSS3metaG_FD_160074 | JGI IMG/M metagenome (GOLD analysis project Ga0214544, IMG submission 160074) | Root nodule microbial communities from cowpea collected in UCLA plant growth center, Los Angeles, California, USA - CNSS3 | ecosystem: Host-associated > Plants > Roots > Nodule | place: USA...
TTTTATATATATATATAAAAAAAAAAAAAAAAAAATAAAAAAATAAAATATATATATATATATATATATATATATATATATATATATATATATATATATATATAATTCATGTACAGTTATAGAGCTTGATAAAATAAACAAATGAGTGCAGACTATAAAATACTATTATATGTATATAACATATCTTAATATAAAAATAAATTTACCTCATTTACTTGGAATTCAAAGTAGCAATATAGTGCGGCAATGCATTATGAAAAACATCCTTTACTATCTTCATATCATACCATGTATACCATGTTAATTATAAAATATTAGAATAATTTAATATTTTTTAATATATCATTAGCATGCATCAAAATAACACAGAATGTATTTTTTCTTTTTTTGTGTCAGTTTAAAATATATTTTTAAAATATCATAATAGGGGTTATTTGATTATCTATTTATTAAAATTGACACCAAATTATATATATTTTTATTCCAATTAAAAATTTATATAAAGTTATCGTGCTGTAGTTAATATAATATATAATTCATAATAGTGTACATTAAATTTTTTTAGTGATTATTTATACATACACACAAATACTTATAATTATAATTCCTAATTGAGTGAAAAAAAATATTTAAAAATTACTCACACTATTAAAAAAATATAATATTATTAAATGTTTTAAAAATATTATACAAATTTATTTGGCATCACTAAAAAAGTTATGTAAAACATGTCATCATGATTTTTTATTTTTTATTTTTCCTTTAAGTGATTTAGAGTAACTTGTGAGAAGAACTTTTTTTGTTGCATTGTAGTTTGTTTATGTAAATTACTGATTGTGAGAGTTGAAAGTAATATTCACTTGTAGGTCAAAATAGAATACAACTGTTTACTATTCTATATGTTTTAAAGTATTTTTATAAATAATTAGAATATTCATAATTAGTCATAAATCATCATAGTTAGTTATTTTTTAATCTTATAAAATTAATAAATAATCTAAAAATGAGAGTAAAAAAGTACTACTCACAAAAATTATTTATCCAATTTACATTTTTATTTTCATGTTCATTTTTATTCATCATTCCATTTTTGCATGTCATGAAACTTTTGAGTTAATTAAAGGCTATCTACCAAAGTAATAATTTTTATATATTCTGATTTATTCAACTTTCAATGATTAATGTACGCACTAAAGCAACCTCACCCAAGTAATAATGATTATAGTCTTGATGTAAATATTTCTTTTTCTTTTTTACAATATTCTCTAAAAACCAAAACTTTTATTTCTGGTAAGTATTTTAAGAAAAGTTTTTCATACTATAATCTTTTTTTTAAATTTTACTTTACTAATCTTATAAATATTGCATCCAAATATTTTTTATTTTTTAATAAATAATTAGATTTTAATATTTTGATTACCAACCTCTTAATTAAACTTTTTTAGTTGTGCCTTACTTTTCAAAGTAAGAATAAGTGTAGTTGATGCTAATTATATGAGTTTTGTCCTATTAATCCACTAATTGGAATCTTAATCAAGATTTTAATATAAATAAACAAATAAATTGAACCACGCATTAATACAATATAAATAATTAAAAGCACTTTTTCAAAAGATTTGATCTCAAAAGCTTTTCACATCTAAATGAAAAAACAGCAATCAATGAAAGTATGATATAATATGATGTAAGAATTCACAAAAGAACATTTCATCATACATCATTCGTGCAACTTTAATCATTCTCTTATCTTATCTCTTTTTCTTTTTGTGAAATTTTTTTCTCTTATAATCTTCTCCCACATGTACAACCCAAGATCTTCAATTTCTCGATAATGAACTACTTTGTCCATATTCATGATTAAGTGTCCATCCAAATTATATGATTAGATTAACTTGTTTAAGCAAAAATAATAACTTTGAGTTTTATTTGAATACAGTGATAAGATCTTACAAAAAGCTGATAACTTATAAATAAAATCCTTAGAATAAATAGGTATTATTCTTATATTTTACTTTATAATTTTGTCACTTCCACTTTAATATTTAAAAATTAGGATAAGGTGTAACAATTGGTCACATATTCCTCTGCTGTTAGCATTTAAGGTTTATTTTTTATTATTAACATTATCCCCCAAATGCTTAATATTAAAATAATTACAAGACACTTTTTTGTGTATGACTCAGATTTAATGTTATTTTCATTAAAATTTTCATCCTTTCTTTATATTGGGATTACCTTTTATTTGAATATTTATTTAATATTCTAAATTTTATTTTCTACAATATAATCATTTAAATAAATATGTTTTTTTTTTTGTATTTTATGTTTATCAGAAGTAATATCTTCTTTATGTTGTAGTGATAGATGGACAATGCATTTTCTTATAAAAACATTTTATTCATGACAATTTATTTGATTTGTATATGAGTGTGTCATCATTTAAAAGGTCTAACTTATCCTCACTAAGAAAATCCACCCTTCGTACACTTTAATCAATATATTTTATATTTAACAAATTTTTGATCGTAATTTACAATAATTTTCAAATAATGTAGAATAAAGATAGTTATATAAAAATAATTACAATTAGATGTGAACCTGAATATCAATCCAAAATATAAAAAAGAAAACATAAGATAGTTGAAATCGAAGGCAAGAACAAGTTTAGCAACACAATATATATTTCAATTATATCATCTCTATAATATTACAATTTATTTTAACATTTTTTTGCCACAATATTGTTATGGAATGTTAGTGACATGATAAAATAGTATATTTATTTTCAATTTAATTAATAAACACAAATTCAAATAATCATCTCAATGAATACTGAACAATTCTAAATTATTACTATTAAAGTCTTCATTAATATACTGAGAAAAAACTACATTTTAAATTGATTAAATAAGAAAAATATAAAAAAGTATATAAGTGAGAAATAATTCTCACACCAGAAACTAATTGTGAAATTAATTTAGACCTAAATTATTAAATTATACTAAAACTTATTTTCTTATAGTTATTCCATCATATCTCTCAATATTATATATATATATATGTGTGTGTGTGTGTTCTATTTTAGAAGTTTTACATTCACCTTGTACCAAACATGTTTATAAAGCTTACAAAAATGAGTGGTCAAAAATGTGAATGTTAGGTGTAATATCAGGTTGAATATAATTCAAAATCATTGATTTTGAATTACTTTTTACTGCTCAGAGTTGTGCAGTTTACAGAAAATCCTATATAACAGTTAAAATCAGAAGAGAAGAGCATGCACATGCAATAGTAATTTGATTAGCAGAATGAGGACAGAGAAGGAAGTGAAATGAGACAGAAACAGTCTGTGAAGGATTTAAAATATGAAAGATCACGTATGAGCCATGTGATCCTTGGAAATGCTTCATTCATACCCAGTTATCTGTGTACTACCAAATCACTATATACTCTCTTCAATTTTTTATTATTTTGAGATTTGCAATGTTATTGCCATAAGATATAGCCACCGACCTTAACCATTCACTGCTATTTCTCATTTCTTTATTACACATCTCTGATCTGAATTCAGAGTTTGAATTCAACCAAACACCACACAAATTATCAAATAGTGTGACTTAGATACAATTTTAAAGGATCAGTGTTAGAACATCTTCAAAGATCATTGGTAGAACATTTTCTGAGGTATAAGGAGAGAATTTTAGATTGCACATTTCAAAATAACTTTTCAGATTATTATACAATTAAAAATCTTTCAGACTCATAAACAATTTAGACTTTTCTCACATCTGAAGTACATGCAAAGATGCTAAAAAAATAGTTCACTATTACTATGTCTATAAAACTATTACTCTATGTATAAAGTAAGACCTATTTAAGAAACACACTCTAATTTTATTTTTATTTTTAATTTCATTCAGACCAGTTTGATGAAGGGCCCCAATTAGCTGCTTTCAGTCATACCTTATTATTTGGTTGTTTGGATGAGTTTTAAGTATGGGATTGAAGTTTGGGTGGTACGTACAGTTATGTACCAGCAGTGGCATCCATACTCACAACTCTGCTTATATGCATGGACACATTATTATTATGTCTGGAAATCAATAATATATATTTTATACAAAATTTTCAAAATGCATTATAATTTTGTATAAAAATATATACATTAACTGCATTGTGTGGATATTGAAGTATCCAAACCTGTTGTTTGTCCTATTACTTCTTTTTAATAAATAGTACAACCCAGATTCATATTTCTTTTAATTAGTAATTCTCTAGCCTCAAATGGTACTTAACAACATATTTGTGAACACCTTCTGCTCAGTCCAAACCTATGTAACAGAACCAATAAACTAAGAACCCAACATCAAGGGGTTTGTTTTAATTTCATGTTCCATTTATCTGAGTCATACCTTTTGTTTACTTAAGGTGGTTGAGTATAAAAAGAACTTCTCAGTATTTATTTTGGTCAATGTTTGCTTTTTGAGTCCTTTGAAGCATTTGGACTTGGCAGACATTGATAGAACTTCTAACAGGGGCCATACGTTGAGAAGTGAGCATGGGCCTGTTACTCAACAAGGAAAGACAATAGATGGGGGTAGTTAGGCCCAAAATATGGGCCTGAAGATGGGGAATTGTTGTACTCAACATGGAACGACTATAGATGGGGTAGTTAGGCCCAAAATATGGGCCTGAAGATCGGGGATTGTTGGCCTGTTTTGAGAGGAGAGTTACTCTCTGGAGGAGTCTGTGACTCTGGAGTTACTTTGTTGCTATAGAGCTATACGCTCATCACAGTTTTACTGCATCATCCATCAAATAATGCATACCTAGTTATTCAATTCATTCTTAGTTTCTATCAGAGATCCAATTTAGGTTAGGCTTTTTAGTTCCTAATCCTTTGTATAACCACTTTTATTCTCTCTGAGAAGAATGATAGGAATTACTGATAAAATTTCACATCTTCAGCAGATTGGAGCATATCTGGATCATTCGGCTATTTTCATGACAATTAGAGGGGCTATAGAGACTCGAGCATGGTTTTTTGCATTCTGAGAGTGTTCTAACCTTTAAGTCTAATGACTCTATCACAAATGACTCAAAATGTTAAGAAATGTTGGATTTCCATTATGGTATACTTGGTTGGTGTTTTGGAGCTTTGTTAATGCAGATTCTTGCAGGGATGAAGTCACTAAGCATAGCAATCCCTTAGATAGTGTCATTAAATTACCAAACAATGATCAACAAGATCAGTAAAGGGTGGGTGGCAAGTACGAAGTTGAATAGAGGTCAACTTGAATGGTATGGATTGTATAGTATTCCCAAATCTGGGAACTAAAATTTCAGAAATTGAGCTGTGTCATTAGAAGGTAATCATGCTGGTATTGAAGGTGCATAATTGCAACTGCTCGTGCCATTGAATTTGGGTCTATTTTAAGGTTTTTATGTACTGTTCATTGTGTTCGAGCCAACCGGGAAAGATACTATGAAGTTCTTAGATCAGACGTAAAGACCCAGGGAGAGAAAAAAAGCACAAGACCAAAATCCATGGTTACAAGACTTTCCTAAAAATTTCATTATGTCAACAGTGACATTTACACTAAGGATAACTAAGTTTTTGCAGATTATATTTATAATCCTGCATAAAGCACATTAGAAGCGCAGCCACTTAGCATAAGCAGTGTAGCACACCACCTTAGTCCAGACTGCTTCATCAGAGGTACCAATTAAAGAATTAAGTTCATATAATGGAAGACTGTATAAATTGTGTAAAATCACTTCTTTCTCCTATCCTATGTTGGTATTTACAGGACCAATCATGAGTGTAATATTTTACAAGAATTGGTGAACTCTTGCATATAACAAGATCAGCAGAAGAATCTACAAACATGATCTAGAAACTCGTTAAAAAAGATATCATACTTGGTTTCTCCTACCATTTCACATCCAGTGTAAGAGGTTCTTGAGGAAGAAAAACGGGTCTCAACTTTGTATATGACATATTCGACATCAAATTGGCCCACGAAACCGAAACAGATCCAGTAAAAGGTTTTACCTTCGTGATTAAAAGAGGCTTGAGCCTGTTTTCCTCAACTCTGGCCAGTATCTCAAACAAAAACCTTTCAAAACCAGGCTTTGTTCTCCAATCAGGAATCGTACGATTAAGAGTGACATTATTCCTTATGTCTCTTTCTAATTCTATGTGGAACTTTACAACAGCTGATGCTTTAATATTTGCTTTGAGAAGGCCAAAAAGCTGACCTTGAAGTATGTTACGACCAAGAAGACTCCTCAAAACTTTCTCCAACATACTTAATTTCAAACTTAAGGAATCAATTGGACATGCTCGCTTTTTAAACATACGACCATGGTAACATTTTTCTGGAAGCAGCTCAATCACATCCTCTGAAATCAATGTAGTTGCTATGTGTGCATAAGGATTTCGAGCTCTATAAGCAACCAAAGATGCAGACCCTGATATGCGAATAGGAATCAGAGCCATGCAAGTTGAATGCAGAAAGGGCCAAATGTCACTCTTCCCTCCACTACAAATGGCACTTCCATTCATTGGTAGATCGATATCAGAAGAGTAAAAAAGAGAGATTTCTTGAGCTCCTTTAACTTCTACTGTAATACCCTCACCAACAAGGATTTGTTTCAAACCAGTGTACGAAACATTCATCTGCCAGACAGAGACAGGACTCAGATTTTATTGAAATATCAATACCACTCGTTATTCATAGGAATTAACTAGAACATATCATATATTGCTCAGAAAAAAAAAATCATTTAACAATAGCAGGATAATCATCAAATTTGCCAACTGAACTAAGTGCAGAACTACATAAAACAAAAATAATAGTAAAATATCTTCAACTTTTGAGACATGACTAGCTACAGACGAAAGATTTTATGTTAGGCTGTTAGAAAAAAAAAAAAAAAACACTGAAGTGGATACATGAATGGTGATTGAAGTGAATCTTGACCATATGTCCATACTTAGATGGGTCAAGATTGTTATAACTAATTTTAATATTAATCATCTATTTTAACAATACGGCTGATATTACTCCTCTCAGTACTTTTCATGCGTAAGTTTTTTGTTTGTTCGTGGATAAGAGTTTCAGCAATCAGAGTAAAACAAACTACAAGTTCCAAATGAAAGAAGAAAACTTTAGGACGTAGCATACTGAGATCTGAACTGAAAAAGAGGAAAAAAAATTACTTACGGGAAGGGATAGAGAAAGGTGATGAAGGGCATCAACACGTAATGAAAAGGGACCTTCTAATTTGAGTGTGGGAAGGAATGGGAAGGAACCGAGACGATGAACGAGAGAGGGTAAATCGGGAAAGGGTGTTCTGAACTTGTTCCACGTGGCAACTTTGTCGGCAAATTTGAGGGTGAAGTTACCAGTGCCGAATCCGATTCGGAACTCGTAGCTCCGGGAAGTTCCGAATCTGACCTTTGCAACATCCAAATTGGCCACTCTCACGTCGTTCGAATCCCACTTCTGTTTCGCCGACACCGCCCTCAGAACATCCTTGGTTTCCACGAATCGTGAAAGTGAATAAGCGAATTCAGAAATTGGAGAATGAAAAAGTGGAGTGTGTGTGTGTGTGAGAGAGAGAGAGAGTACCTGGAGAATGAGGGTGAGGTTGGAAGAAGATGCAAAAGCTGTGAATTGAAGGAGAAGTATGATGAAGAAGGGGAAAGGGAAACGAGCTTTGATCATCCTCGATGCCAAACGTTGGGTAACTCCGATCTCCGATGAAAGCAGAGGTGTCGTGATGTCGTGTTGGGAACTGCTGAGGATGAAGTTGAATTGAATTTCTGAGACCTAGTATATGGTTTTTTAAATAAATTTTCATTCCTGATTCATTCCTATTATATATTTAAATTTTTTTTTTGAATTTATATTCTTTGTTGTAATTTTATTTTTTTTTTTTGTGTTGTTCCTATATTATATTTTTTTAAATTATTAATTTTGACATTTAAATTATATTAAAAAATTATATGCATCAGTATATTTTATTATTCGATAAAAATTACACAAACAAATTCAACAGAAAATATGATTTTTTTTTCTTTATATATATTACTTTTACGCATACTTTACAAAATTTGAGTATAAATCTTAACTAATACAAGTATTTTTTTATTAAAATTGAAACAAATTTAGAGATAATGACTATAAATACAAATCTATTTATTTGACTAGTGTAAAAATATATTTAATACCAAAAGATAATTAAAAGTCTGAGTAAAATTCACCATATTGATTCCCTAGTTCACTTATAGTTAAATTCTTAATCAGTTTTTTAAGCGTATACGTGTATGTAGTTTTATTTGTGTAGTGATTCCATATACAAAATTGATTAAAAACAATCTTCAATATTAAAATTTTTTAATTATTAATAATTGTTTGACATGGAAATAACATTTTACATCTCTAATAATTGCAATGCTTTATCTTAAAAGAGAAAACTATAATTTAATTGAATTATTTAATTTAAACAAAAATATTTAGAAAAATAAAATAATTTGAAATGAGATTACAATATGCTTCAATATATTAGAAAAACAGAAGTATTCTATTAAAATGTAAGGTAGTGTTTTTGTTTATTTAACAAAATAAATTAAGTTCAATATGTCTGTTACCCCTGATTTTTTATTCATTTTTTTACCATCTTTTGATAGTTTTCTCATCATGAATTTTTAAAAGTTTTGAAAATATAATTTCTATCATGTGTCGTTCTAACAAAAAACTATCAAAATTTATCTCTATATTTTCAGACACAAAAGTAAAAGAAACAAAAATATGCTTCTAACTTTTTACTCAGTTCACTAAAGACACCTATATTAGCTTAAAATAAAGACTAATTATTAAATCCAATTACTTCTTGAAGATTAATCCAACTGTGGTGTATCATAGTATTAACATTAAGCAGAAAGAATATCCCAAAATTGTTAACAAACACATGTATGAATACATTCAGCAGTGCACCTTTGTAGTATTGTTTTAAATTGATAAATGTCTATTGACTTAAAACATGAGATTAAAATTGTTATTTTCATATATACCTTATCCAAATTATAACCATTGTCATCCCTAATTGTCTACTTTGACACACCTTTTTTTTATAGAAAGCTATATCTGAAGTAGTGGTAACCAAATACTTTTCATGTTACAACCAAACAACAACCTCAAACTTTCCAATGAGGCAGTGTATTAACAATGTAAGTGAGCTTCATTCACCATCATGTTCATGTAAAACAAAATACAAAAAAACATGCATTTGCTACTCATCTTCCTCAGGATCAAAATCCTTAACCTTCACATCTGCATCTTCTCCATACTGGATGCAGTTGTCAATTTGGCCCAGTACATATTGTATACTGTAGATACAAGAATCCAACAAAAAGTATAAAAAAATAGGAAATCAGGTATAAACTAGGACCATCTTGGTGTTATCTTCAACTATAATAGTTTAATTTATGTTATTCTATCTTTTTTCTTTTTACCACAGAAATAATTTACACCTGTTTCAGTTCATACCATTCAGATTTAATATTTCAGCATCACACCCATGGTAGATATCCAATAGCAGTCTATGATGCACAATTATATCCGCTATATGCCAACTATATAGATATAAGATTATTCAAGAAATGAACCGTAGCTAGGATATGCAAGGAAAAGAGAGAAACATACCTTTTTTCCTTCCTCAAGTCTAGTGGTATAAAACTCACCATGCTATAGTTATTAACCTGTTCAGAAAGAGGAAATAGTTAAAAAAACTGAGGTGGCCTATCTGAACCTCATGAGTATGATTGCACTCAGAAAAAATATGATATTTAGAAAAGGAACATCAGTTCAATAATATTGCCCAGAAATTCAATGACAATTCATGGTTGCTTATTTAGAATTGACACTGTCGTCTACAAAAATCCACTATACTTCATTCTATAGCAATTCTAATAATATAGTTATCTATATTCTATGTTCCTTGGAAGTAGTCCAACATTCTACACAAAACCAGCACGCATATGATGGAAGTGTAACTTGTTATCAAATTGTGAAAATATAACATGACATGGTATATAACCCAGACATTAATAAACGGTTTAACATTGAAAACCAACATGTACACATTATATTAACTTATAATATTATTGGGAAAGGAGGAAAATGACATAACTTCCATAAAATCATAGACGACCTACCAATTCAATCAAAGCTTTATTCAACTTTGCATACCGAGGACCCATCCGTTGATTCAATTCAGACAGTAAAAAGGTGGGCTCTGGATCCAAAAAACTAAGAGTAAAAGTATATTAAAACTTGAATGAACGAAAATATGAAAACAAATTTGGGAAAGAAAATTCAGTGACAGTGATTACTCATCAAGATCTTTCTTGTTAGTCACAAGGTCCATCTTTGAGAGGATATTAACATGAGGTAGTTCAAGTTGAACCATTGCAGAAAGGCATGCCATGCATCCACTTATAAATTTGGTCACATCTGTCATGAACTGGAAACAATTTACAATCACCACCAGTCAACAAACACGATAGTACAAATAAACAACAGCTAGAAGCCTAAAGAAATACGAGAAATCCAAAAGCTTAAAAGAAAATATGATTTCAGCAAACTACCACAAACCTGGGAATCAAGTAAGTAAACAGCACAAACAGTAAAATTTTTCCGTTTCAGATGTTCCACAAAATTCTTAAGCACTGGAACATGTGAATAAAGTTCTATCTGACCTGCAAAACATCACAAGGCAAAGCTGATTTATCACAACTTGTCAAGCCAACCAAAAATCATGATAAACAATCGTAATATAGACTTCAACATTACAGAAACGGCCATACTACCGATCTGTTTTAAAAGAACAAAACTATAGTTCATTATACCACCCCTTCTGATTTCTAGCCTTCCATATATGTTATTGCATTTTATAACTATAACAATATTATCACCACCTCATAATCACAATATCCTCCAAAAACTTCAAACATCAAACTTTCGCTACTAAAACATAAATAAATAACAATAGAGGCAGAGAAGAGATCGTGAATACCAGGGCAATCAAAAACCAAGTAATCATCATCTAAATAATTGTCCAATTCCTCCGTGAGCCAATCATCCAGGTTATCCTCAAGGTGCCTAAATATAATTATTAAGGCAACCAAATTTTAAATCAAAATCAAAATTTTAAAACAGCAAAAAGCTAACATGGGTACTCATGGAGAGAAACTATACTGCTAAACATAATTGAGGAAAAAGGATACTCCATGCAGTAAACAAGGCCACCATTAGGACCCAATCCAAGTTCCTCCATAACATCATCCAGAGAAATGAGTTCCCTAATATCTGCCAGCATCGCAGCCCAGAAAAGTAAAGCTCCAAGGATAACAAAAATCCAAACCCTCAAAAGAAATAACCACATAATAACACTTTATTTACCCATTGCAACAGGATAGTCAAAATTTTCAGCAGCAGGATCAAGGTTCACAACATGAATCGTTCTCCGCGAAGCCACACAGTGTTCATACAAACTCGAGCAATAGGTAGACTGATTGCACAAAAACAAGACACACAGATAATTGCATTATTGCTAAATAGCATATTTAAAACCTTGGTATGTGGTTTAACTCAGCAAATTTTGTGAAAGCAATAGAGTTACCTTGCCACTACCAGCAGGACCTATCACAAGTTGTGCATAACCCATGGTAACCTTATGAAACTGCAAGGAGGTTTCAGAAAGTACAGAGGTAATTGACTGCTTGAAAGGAAGCGAGAACTGCAACAGCAATGTAAGCAGTACACCAAACCGCAATGGCCAAAAACAAATTCACCACATCACTGTAGGCCATACACCACACACTACTACAAAACATGAACATACCAAATATCAAACGCAAAAAAGAGTAAAATATAAAAAAGAAAAAAAAAAATCGCTTCATTTCCACTTTGTGGTTCAGTGTTTGGGTTTTCTGATCGATTGCAGTGCTAAGAAACAAATTAAGTTTAGTAAAATGCAAATAAATGAGTTAATGAATTTGGATGATGTTAACAAAACCCGTGAGAAGCGTGTTAGTTGATTTTTTTTTAATGAATTAGATGGCGTGAGTGCCACTTATACGGAAAATAATAATGAAAAATAAAATAAAAATTCATTATTTATTTATGTGTGTTTTATGAATATTAAATTTACAATTTACATCTTCAAATTATGTCATGTAATTTTAAAATTAATTATTTCTGTGTGTTTTTATGAAAAATTATACAAAGGATATGTAAGCTTTTTTAATAGTTTATGGTGCATCTTTTGTTAGATGGTTGTCGCAACCTAAATGGCCTAGGATCCCTATCTCGATAAAAATAAAAAATACTTTAAAATAAAATATAATTTTGAGAGTCACTATAGTTTATTTGTTATTATAATTTATTTTAGAAAACTATGTAAAACCACAGTAATAAAGCAGAGAGGCATAAGGAGCAATGCAACAAATTAAATACAAAATAGACATTATCATAATCCTGGGCAACGGCAGAGAAATGCATCAACTATGATCACAGTAAACTCACACACTCAATCCAATACGAATCAAAAATCCGGAACAAGAAACAAAACAAACTCAACTACACATTTCACTGATCTGGCCATTATCTATTGTTACACATTTATACAAAACCTCCAAGAATCCATATAAAATCAAACCATCTATCAGACTACATAATTTCACCGACAATTATAGAATTAACAGATGACCTGACCCAAACAGAGTTTCTTAAGAAAACAAGAAAACCTCAATCACCAAACATGAACATCGCATTCATAGACAAACCCAGAATCGCCTCTGCCCCAAGCGCCATAGGCACATACAAGGCGTCAACAATTCAAACCCATATCGAAAGGGAAATCAGTGGAAAAAACAAGAATATTATCAGGACCCAAATCAGACCCAATCATTCCAACCATGAATCCAAAAAGAAAAGAAAAAGAAAAGAAAGAGGAAATGGCATCATATGGGGTGATTACTGTGAATGAGAAACCATTGGTTCACCTTTCTAACTCTAGAAATGGATGACACAGAGAAGGTTGCAAACTCCAATCACTGGTGAGCCGAGACTGCAAGGAGACAACCTTGTAGCGACACAGAAATGAGCTTTGGAAAACGTTGGCGTAGTGATTCCTAGATGATGGTGATTGGGTCTCCGTTGACGCTGTTGCTGGAAGCAGCTTTCAAAAGAAAAAAAAGAAAGTGATCAGTGGTCAGTGAGGAGGTTTAGGTCTCGAAGTGTCTCCCGCGTAAGTATCTGAGATGGGTTTATATTTTGTTTAAAATACTTAGATTCGTCATCGTTTTTTACCAAAATATTTGATTCTCGTATTTTATTAATTTTAATTAGGTTAATATTTTTATAAATTAATATCGATTAGGTTATTATAAAACTCATCCAGTATCACGTATCAGCTCTTCATTTGTTTTTAATTTTTTTAATTTTTTTAATTTTTTTAATTTTTTTTTAATTTTTTATTAAAAAATATTTATGTCATGTCTCATATATGTAATGTACCACGCGTAAATGTAATATTGGTGACACGTATCAAAATATTGTATAAATCTCAATTTGGTCCTCATATTTTGTTAATTTTATTTGATTTGAGTCCCAATATTTTTAAAAAAATTTCAATTTCAGGCACTCCAAATTTATATCAAATTTTACTTTTATATAATGTTATGATTATTTTTATTAAAATTGATATTTTTATTAAATATTTTAATAATATTAATTGTATTTAATATTAAAATTTTAAATATTTTTATTTTAATTTGTTATAAAATTGTTTTAAAATTTTACATTTGAATTTATTAAATTTTTATTTTAAGCCAACTCTAAAATATTGTTCATATAGAATGTTATACAAATATTTCGAATATAAATTTATTAATCTATATATTTATAATTTTAAAATAAAATTTAAATAAAGTTTAATGTAAAATATAAATTTAAATAAATTAAATATTGTTAAAAATATGTAAATGAAATATAATGTAATAAAAGTATCATCATTACATTTATATAAAAATTAAATTTGGTCTAAATTTGTAGCACATGAAATTAATTTTTTTTTAAATTTGGGACTAAAATCAAATCAAATTAATAAATATGAGGACCAAATTGAGATTCATACAATAATTTGACACGTGTCACCATATTAGATTGACACGTGACACACTACAAACGTGGCATAACTTTTTTTTAAAATATTTTAAAAACTTAAAAAAATTCAAAAAAGAAATAAAAAAACGAAGAGCTGACACGTGGTACCTACTTAACGGTATTAGTTCTATGCTAACAGAAATGACCTAATTGATACTAATTTACAAAAATGTCGACCTAATTTATACTAATAAAAATATGAGGACCAAATTGAGATTTTGATAAAAAACGATGACCAACGAAATATTTTAACCTTATATTTTATATGGTTTAGTTATACTCATACAAAAACTTTTATATGACTATATGATATTAGGTATTTAACACTAATTTTATTCTCAAAACTTGAAGATAATAATGTTATGACTCAATATTTTTATATAATATTTAACTTTGTTTATTATATTAAATGTGAGACTTTTGATTTACATTTAGACTATTCTCAATAATCTTTTATTGAGGGTGAATGTCCCTTATTTTTTTTTTCACATAATATATTTCTTTGATAATTTCTTTTGTCATAATTATGCAGCTATATCGATCACTCCAATCATTGCCTCTTATGGATTTATTCCCAACGAGGTGTGTGGTGAGTGAGGTTAATTGGTAGAGGTAGAAAAGGGTTGCCAAGTAGCAGGTTGGTAATGGATAAAAAATGTTGGTGGAAAAGGAAGTGTAATAGAAAAATACTGGGGTGTGTGTTGAAGAAAAAATAAATTGGCTTAGAAAAATGGGTGGTGTGAATAGAAAAATAGGGTCCGTGGATGAAAATGAGTTAACTTCTTTTTTAAAAAAGTTGGGGGAAAAGATAGACCAAAATTATTTTTTTATTCTATTTTAAATTCCAATTAACTTAACCAATTAATGTCCTTTTAAAGTTTTAATTTTCTTTTTATAAATTCTATTTCAACCATTTTTATTTATTTTTTATTTTTTAGTTTTTAAAAATATAATTTATTTATCTGGATAAAATTGGATGATGACAAATATTTTTTTTTATTAAATTGAAATAATTTTGGTGTACGATAAAAATACTAGCTGTATGATATTTATAATGCATACTTTTTCATAAGAAAAAAACAATTAATTCTTACTATTCCCTTTACAAATATACTTTATTTTTAAATATATATTTTTTAAATTTATCATCTATCGATATTGTATTAATAAATAATAACTTGAAAAAATAGATAACAACTTCAAAAAAAAGTGCACACATTCATGTTCAATTCTTTTTCAACTCATGTTTTTTCATTTAATTTCTAATATGATGTGTTTATGACTCTTTTGTCTTGATAATGCTTTGTATGTTAGTTAAGAGTGGCCACTATGATTCTTTTGAAATATTTTTATAACAAAATTAAATAATTAATAAATCATTAATTAAAATATTTATTTATAATATATAAATATAAAACAAACAAAAATTATCTGGATATGTGCTAGTTAAATGACAAAAGAAACAACATTAAAAAAATATATATAAAAAAGTGTATAATAGCACATCATAACTATCTTACTCGCACTCCGCTCGATTGAGAATCAAGGTCTCACGCCCTTTGGCCAACAGAGACGGCGTCGTTCCCATGGATGTAAATTTGCACGCGCCCACGTGACATGATAAACTCAATTTGTTGCAGAAGCATAGAATGAGACCCAAAGGAAAACGACAAAGAAGAGAGAAATTAACATTACAAATTTCACACCAAGCTTGTTCCACAGATCACAACTTCTACTCTACCCAAAGGTACCTTCTTCTCACTCCCTCTCTTTCTTTTCTTTATCATTATTATTATTTTGATTGTTTTTCAATTTCGTTAATTGCTCACATTTCTCTCACTTTTGATGTGCGATTTGGCGATGATCAGGACCAAGTGATTATCCAGAAAACGAAATAAGAGTAAAATCAGAGGCTTTGGGGTTGTTGATGTTGAGAAGTGCCAACGCATTACTCAAACTTCGTTGTCAGAATCAAAATCGAGAGAGAAAGAGAGGAATAGGGTTTGATTGATGGGGTGTGACTGTGGGGGGAAGTTAAATTTGAGAAAGCCTCATTTTTATGAGGTTTATTCCTCTGCCTTCAGCTCTCACAGACTGGTAACTCTCCGATTTCTCTCTCTATCTTTCTCACTCTCTGCTGTGTCCGTAGACCTAGCTTCCTGTTCTCAAACTAATATATTTAACTACCCTTCTGAATGAAACCAGGAGATTCAATCTGAAACTTAGGTTTTACAACCTATGGTACTAGTTTTCCTTTTCTGCACAATGTATTATGAATAAGCATCATTCTGCTGCTGCAACAATAACAAGCTAAAGTGTGTTTAAATAGGAACAACTGTGCTTTTTCTTTAAAGAAAATTCTGGATAACATAAAGTTCTTAACTTTTTTGTCCTGAAAGGCACTGTTTGTTATCAGTTGTCTAGAAGAACGACAACGGTAATTTTATTTTTCACAACACTCTTAGTTGGATTATCCTATTCATGTTCTAGGGTTGCCGTGTCTTAAAGAGGGCTTGAGAAATATTTGATGTCGCTCTTGAATAATGTTTATGATAAATTGCTTGTTGGAATATTTTTGTTTAAAAGTAAGTTATTTTTTATGCAGAAAATTCCAGATGGATTTGTGTGTCGGATGGAGGGAAGGACGCACGGCTCATTTTCATTGACTGGTCCCAGTGGAAATGTATGGACAGTGCAATTACTTAAGCAGGACAATGATCTTTTCTTCCATCACGGATGGTCGTCATTTGTGGTGGATCATAGTCTAGAATGTGGTGACCTCTTGGTTTTCAGATACGAAGGTCACTTGCATTTTACTGTCCAAGTATTTGATAAGGATGCATGTGAGAAAGAGGCAGCATTTACGTCTGAATGTAGTCAAAGTTCGAGTGACTTTGAGGAAATTGTTGGACAGAAAAGAGACGCGAAGGAGAGTTCTTCTTTGGATATTGCATTTGATGGTGTTGCAAAGAAAAGGAGAGGTTGTAAATATGACAACCGGGAACTTGAACCAGGGTTTGTTGGTAAAGAACTATTGCGGTATGAGGTAGTAAGACCGATTAGAATGTTCAGAGAAACTGAAGAAACCTCTAAAGCTTGTTTGGCTAGTAATAACCTTGTGCCTTTTCACATGGACAATCGAAATGAAGGTACAGTTAATTTGATCAAATTCTGTTTCTCACACAAAATGAGTTTCTATGCCCGTCTAAAAAAACTTATTTTTCATTAAAATCATTAATTATATGCAACAGTATACTTTTCTTTAGTACTTGTTCCTTTAAGTTTGATATGTGAAAATGCCGTCTAAAATACAGTATATTGACAAAGTCATAAACTCATGATCGCTGGAATTGTTCAATGCAATGCAGGGGCTGCCATCCTGTACAGAAGTGGAAAGGAAGATGGTCATTATTTTCTTGGTGGAGTTTCATTATCAAATGTATCAGCACAAGATGAGAAAAAAGTTGCTCAGTCTTTTACTTCCAATTTTCCGTATTTTGTTAGAATCATGAAAAGCTTCAATGTCAGTGGTTCATATACTCTGGTGAGTTGTTAGTTTCCAAATAGTGTTGTTTTATGACTCTACACTAACTGTTAAGTTACTTTCGTGGTGCTTCATTGGCTTGAGAAATTGAACTGATATATATTATCTTTTTTCCTTGAAAGTCCTTCATCATTCATAAACATAGGATGAAAAGCATTTCAGATGTATATTATTAAAAGATGCCCTCATTGAAATTTTCATCCATACAAATCCGAATTAGTGAATGTCAACCTTGGTCGATTGGAACTATTATTTTCCTTGCACTTAAATGCATCTTGGAGTGATTTTCCCACACCTAGCATTATCTATTTTCTTATTCACTGTGCCTGCCATTAACCTTGAAGTAGTTATTTTTGCTTCTCCCTGCGTGTGTACGCGGATCAATTTCTTGCTGATGCTGTTTTACAAATATTGTAATGCAGAATATCCCATATCAGTTTTCAATGGCACACCTTCCCAATTGCAAGATAAAGATTATTCTTCATAATTTGAAAGGAGAGCATTGGACTGTTAATTCTGTGCCAACAACTAGAGTGCATACTAGTCACACACTTTGTGGAGGATGGATGGCTTTCGTTCGTGGTAATAACATTAAGATTGGAGATATCTGTATTTTTGAGCTTGTGCAAGAGTGTGAATTACGTGTTCACATTGCTGGGGTTGGAAAAGATGATCTAGACGACCAGGTTGGAAGAGCGAATGCAGGACATGCTGGAACTACCAGATATATGCCAATGAATGCTAAAGTAAACTCAAAGTCCATAAGAAAAGTTGATCTATCAGATAAAAAATGGCCCAAGATTGGTCAAGAAACTGTTTTATCCATTGACCTTAAGAAATCTGGCAGAGCTTCAAATACTTCTAAGAAGATGGGCCTGTGCTCTCAGTCCAAAGCTGCCCATAAAAAGTTGGGTAAGTTTTTTCTTTGTTTGCCCAATTTGTGATCCACTCACATTCTAATTCCATTTCGATTTATATCTTATTTTGCAACAAATTTCTATGAAATTCTTTCATTTTTCAGAAAATAAAAAGGAAAACAGCATAACTCAATTCCTTGAGAATTGGAATTGTTTCACTTTACTATTTAAAGAATAAACATTGAATACTTTCCTTCTATTAAGGTTTGTAACTTCCAAATTATGACTTATGTTTTAAACTCTAAACAATGACAGCTAATCCTAGGAGACATCGGGTTGAAGATGAACTTAGCTCACAGGCTAAATCTGGTTTGAGAATGTTGTTTGCACTCGATGAACAAAGAGTAGCTCAAGCTTTTAGTTCCCCTTTTCCCAGTTTTGTTAAAATCATGAAAATGTTCAATGTCAGTGGCTCATACACTCTGGTGAGTTATGCACAACCATTTAGTATCCATATTTACATTTTATTTATCTCTCTCTCTCTCTCTCTCTATATATATATATATATATATATATATATATATTTTTTATATGAATGTTAAGTTATTTAATTGGTGTTACATTGTAGAAAATCCCATACCAGTTCTCAGCTGCACATCTCCCAACTTACAAAACTGAAGTCATACTTCGTAATTCAAGAGGTGAATGTTGGACTGTGAACTCTGTTCCAGATGCAAAAGGGCGAACAGTTCATACCTTCTGTGGGGGTTGGATGGCCTTTGTTCGTGACAATGACATAAATTTTGGAGACACGTGCATTTTTGAATTGGTTACTCAATGTGAGATGCAGGTGTACATATCTGGGGTCGGAAAGGAAGGGCCTGAACATCAAAATGGTCACTTGAAACCTGACAGGTTATCTATCCTTCCATCTTCATGCTAACCTTCTTTTCTGTTTCTCAGAATCAATCTTCACTGAGGATGTTTGTTTTGAGAGTCTCAAACATCTTTTGTTTTATGTACATATTTCAGTAATTTCATCCTCTTTGATATGTGTGTGGTTCTATTTTAGTTCAAATCGAGAGATTTAAATAGTAAGATCCTACATAGTATTTACCAATTAAATTCTACGTATAATCTTACAAAATCGTAAATACACTTGAAATAAATAAATTTTATTTAAATTATCAGTTGCAATACTTTCCAATTAAAAGTAAATAGTAAAAATTTAATTTTTTTTGTTGATTTCAATTTAATTAAAATTTAATACAATTAAAAGTTTATCTTAGTCGGTGGTAATTACTCAACATTCATTTTAGTGAATGAATTTCAATTAAATAAAATTTAATTAAAGCTCATGAATGAAATTTTAATTGAAGTAAAACTAAAATTCAATAAAAAATAAATTGTATTTTTTCTATGCTCTTAATCTTCATTTAATCTCAATCGATTAAAATAAAATCCAACGAGAATAGGAACTTTTTTGCTACACCCTTAAGACTATGAAAATCCAACACACCGAACACTAATCTCAACCACAATCAACTTCATCTTCTTCCTCAATCAACTTCATCTTTTAGTTTTTGAAAGAAAAAGATGATGGAGTTGTGTCATGTTGTTTTACATACTATTTAATTTGACATTTAATATTTTAAAGAATTAAATTAACTCTGCACTTTCTATGAGGATTAGTTCTTTTATTATATGAGATTAAATCAATAAATGCACAACAATTATAATAGGTAAATTAATTAGTAATTATAAAATCTGTTAATTATTTTTAGGTATAAATACACATTTGGTACCCAAACTTTTTCGGAAAGTTCAATGTGGTACCCGAACTTTAGGAATGTTCAATTTGGTACTCCAATTTTCTAAAGAGGTTCAATTTGGTCATCTCCGTTAAGTTGGAGTTAACACCGTGTCTGTACAGGACACGTGTCAAGCCATGAAATTTTTATTTTTTTTTAATGTTTTTTTCAAAAAATTTAAAAAACTGCCACGTGTCAGTTTATCATCGTGCCACGTGGCAGCTTACAAGCATGACATGTGGCAGTGTAATAGTTGTTTTCAATTTAGTACCCCAATTTAAATTTTTGGTTCAATTTAGTACCCCAATTTTTTAAAGGCTTAAATGGTCTTTTGATCTTAGTTTAGGACGATTTTTTTCACTTTGGTCCTACTTTTGAAAATGTTTTCAATTTGGTCCTACTTTTTGTAATTTTGTTTCAATGAACTCCTTTTCGTTAACTCCGTCTAAATAGTTAACAGAACAGTGCCAGCGTGGTGATTATGTGTGACGTGGATACTGTTTAGTGACGTGTCCGTTTGCACTATGCTGACCATTTAATTGAAAATGTGGATTTGTTTAGGGTTAATCTCTGATTAAATTGGGTTTAGGTTTAGGGATTTCGTCGTCGCACTTTGAAATTGTGGATTTGGGGGTCCAATTAGGGATTTCGTCCTCGCTCTTTGAACTTGTGGATTTGGGGCTCGCATTAGGGATTCTGGCATCCAATTTCGTCGCTCATCTTTGCTCAATCGCT
>Ga0214544_1006607_pt1 | contig 21172 bp, 7 predicted proteins | sample CNSS3metaG_FD_160074 | JGI IMG/M metagenome (GOLD analysis project Ga0214544, IMG submission 160074) | Root nodule microbial communities from cowpea collected in UCLA plant growth center, Los Angeles, California, USA - CNSS3 | ecosystem: Host-associated > Plants > Roots > Nodule | place: USA...
CATTTTATTTTTTAATTTATTTTATCTTATTTACTTTTTACTTTTTTACTGTTATTTTTTTTAATTTATTTATATTTTAATATTTTAATTTGTTTAATATATATATATATATATATATATATATTTCTTTTCTTTTATTTTATTCTTTAATTTATTTTTTATTTAATTTTTATTTACAATTAATTTTTTTAATTTGTTTAATGCATATTTTAAAAATAAAATAAATATTAATATATTTTATAACAAAAAGTAAAGATAAATTTAAAAACAAAAGCAAAAATATATATATATATATATATATATATATATATATATTTATTTATATACTGGACATTGACATCCAGTATAAAAAAAAATTTTAGTCTATGTTAATCGGATGTCCCGTAAATGAAAAAAAGAATTCATGTAGAATATCAACAACCTAATGGAAAAAAATTTAAGAAAAAATAAAATATGGCATATCAGACATACGTAGAACAAAACAAGGTAGTAAATGTTTTTGGAAAAAAAAGTTGGATGTGAATGAGTTACATAGACTAAAAATATAATTACTTTTAACTGAAAGATAAAATAGGAATTTTAATTTTTTTGGGTACAAGAAAATTGTTTAGAGGTGCAAGAAAAAAACCCCTGTTAGTTACTGCTACAATTTTAATAAATGGCCCATCAGATTATGTACTGGCCCGTACAATATAAATGGGCTTATCAGGTGTAACTGGGCTTCTCAGTGTTTTCTTTTTATCTCTGAGTCTTTCTTCCTGCACCCTCCTAAATTAACCTATCTTCCATTGTACTGTTATAAATTTATAATAAAATATCAGAAGTTAACTTTCGGGTCACCTTCTTGTTGAACCCTGCCCCAAACCATCTATGTTGGAGATGAAATGTAAAGTGATTTGAAGTTTTAAGAAAGTATGAGGTTGTGTAAGCTGTGATGAATTATCGAATCCGAAAATATGTTTCGTATTGAATATTTTCCATAACTTCTTTTCAAGCATGTATATATTTCGGCATCTGATATAACATTACGAAACATAAATACAATTTCAAGAATGTATATTTTTTAATGTAATTTTGAATCCAAAAGTATAGTTCAGAATGTTTAATCCGGATAAAATTGTTGTTTTCCGAAACATATAATCTCTGGTCAACATAAAGATCATGTGTTACACGTTTTACAGGATACTGCTAAATATCCTACATAGAGCCGTCAAAATAGGTTAAAACTCGTAAGTCAATCCGGCTCACCACGGATTTAAGTCGGGTTGGATTGAAATATTTTTATAAATTTCAATACGGGTTGATTTTTATCCGGTTCATCCAGATTGAACCCGTGATGAGTCGGAGACTCACTGACCTGCAGATAAAAGGGTCACACAAGTGTTTTTTATTTATTTTTTATTAAATTGAGGTTTACATTTGGGTTATGTTAGGTTTTTTTTTATCTAATACATAAATAATTTGTATTTTTTTTATTTTGGTTTGTATTTGGATTGTATTAAAGTTTATATAGATTTTAATTAGAATTATAATTTAGTTTTGACTGAAAAAAAATAAAAAATTGTATTCTTTTTTAATTAAGTAAATTCGTGAGTCAACCCGTTTAACCTGCCAACCAGTGGTAGGCTGGACCGAATTCGAATTTCTTTGACTCGTTAAAAAGTGAATCGAGTTGGATTGACTTACTAAATTATCAACTCGTGATTATTTGAGCCGGATCTTGTCAAGGCACTTTGCTTCGGGTTCTTCGAAGACCGGATCAGTTCCATGAAAGCCCCTCTGTTTTCTCCGGCAATGGTAATGACCCTCATGCCAGCCAGAGTTCTCAGAATCCGAAACCTTTTTGTGAATATCATTCTCCTTGGATTTACTCTCCTTGCCAGTCACGTGTTTTCCATAATGGACCATAAATGTATTTCGAGCATTCCGGAAAGCACTTTTCACTGATGCATGCATTTCGAAATAGCCATTCAGAAAGAATTCTAGCACATAAATTTCGGAATGATTATTTTCTAATACTGGGAGCTCCGCAACACACAATGTTGTTGTTGAAAAAAGGAGAACGGAGATGAAGTGCAATGCAGTCGTGATCGAAGAAGAAGAAGAAAAAAAAGGGTTTTCTTTTTCCAATTCTTCTTTTTTAATATAATTCCACAAGGGTGAAAGGAAAGTTTAAAATTTAGGTGTGCAAGTAGTAAACATGGGGTTGCATAAAGAAATGACCTTTTTCTATTTGTTTTCTTTAGCAATAAAGTTGTTGGATATATGTATAACTTTTTTTTTCAGTCCAATGAATTATGTCATATGTTCACCACTTTTATCTTCGAAGCTTCTAGACCTACTAGGAGGTGTGTGAATTGAACCATTCTATAACACTTTTATAATTTATAAAAAAAAATTATATTCTTATACATGATAATGTATAAAAAAGAAATCTTATTTTTTGTAAAAATATACATTCATCATATTTAATATATTTACGTTCTTTTTATTTATCTTAATTGTAGAATCAAAAGTTGATCAATATTAATCAATAATAGAATTTCCTTTATATTCTTAGACAATTTTAATTTTAGACATAACATGATAATGTGCCTATGTATATATTATTAAGTAGGAACTGTTGTAATGAAATAAATATTTTAAAATTTCAATTGTTTTTGTTGGAAAAGAGTGTAGATTTGTTAATGTGGAATAAGTGGTTTACATTGTAAGTTAAGTCTGGTCACTAATTGTCGAATTTGCTGATTAATTTTAAAGAAGATGGATCACAAAAGACTTTTCGACACTCAAATTAATAAAAATAAAAATAAAAGAAAAATTATAGGTATATAGATAAGTACTTTTTATGCAGTTGCTTTTTATTTATAGACTTTTTTGTTCAGAACTAAAGTATTTTAAAAATATTTAAAATAAATAAGAAATATCATTGTTTTTTTAATATTTATTATTCAATCAATTATTATCATACATATACACACAAAATATTTGAATTATACGATTGCACTTGATTTAATTATATTCATACAATTGAATTGATTTTTTTATTATCATGTATATTATCTTTATATACGATAAACAAATCCTAAATTAGAAACTAATTTTAAACACAAAAAATAATTAATCACGATAGTGATCGATTTAGATATCAATTTATAAAATAAAAAATTATTTATTATTAAAATAGTTATTATTATAAATAAAAAATATATTTGGTTACTTATTAATTAGAGACTAATTTATAAATTAAGTCATTTTGGTAGTCAAAACCTAGATAGATAATTTTTAGTGAATTTTTTTTTATTGTAGTCAAAACCATGATAGCTAAATTTAAAGACTAATTATAATTTTTTATTTATAATAATGATTATTTTAGTAACCAGTAATTTTTAATTTTGTAAATTGGTATCTAAATTGGTTCCTACAGTCACTAATAACTATTGGTCATTAAAATTGTTCACTATTTATAAAGTTTTTTGTAATGATATATCTCATATGCGATAATCCATCAATTAATGTTTTACATATGAAAATATTAGTTGTTAATATTGTTATTTTTTTTCCTTTCCTTTATTTCCTTCTTATTACCAAACTGATTTTATAATTCCTCTAAATTTAAATTAATTAATATAATACTACTTCAAAATAAGTCTTTTTTTTTTAAGTTCATGCAATTCTTTTAGTTGGTTTTAATCATGGTATTTTGTTTTTTCTTAAATGGTATCTGTCATTATTTAATAATAGAGATAAATACTAAGAACACGCGGTGATAAATGTAATTGGGAATCAACTTATTTTTGATCAGGTAATAACTTTTACTAAATCTTAAATAACAATAGTAGAATATTTGTATGTTTGTATGTTAGTAAATAACACATTTCAAGAACTCCTTTAAAAACAACGTGATATGCATCTAAACAAAACATTTAATTTTTAACATTAATAACTTTAATTTGTGTTTTGATCTGGATCAGGTGATCTAATTTTTTTAGTGCGAGATACTATAAATAAGTGTTGGCATCTCATCTTCTTCAATGACTAAAAGTTGATAGATTCTGCAAGAATATTTCAACGTGTTTTGAATTTTTGTCTTTCAATTCATGACCTGAACATATTGTTCTGAACCCACTACCAACAGAAATTCTAAAATCTCATATATCTTCAATCTCAAATCAAACATATACATATATACCAATACATCTACATCTATTTTACGATTTTTCTTTCTATCTTTTCGTGCCGAAATTTAATTACAACGATAGAGAAGATCCTGAATATCTGCAGAGATGAAAAGTGTTTCTTTTTGATTCGGGTCTTAATCAAGAGTATATTTGAAAATCTGCTATCAAATTTTTATATGTTTTTTCTGGTATACATTTTAAAGATTTTGGATATTGCTTTCTCATTCCCCCCACACGACCAAAATTAGTTCATTAATTAACTGAAATCTTAAAATATTTTATCCTCATTTTTTCAATTGAACCACATGAAGTAACAAATTATCGATGTGTAATAAAATGAAGTATTAGAGTTTTGAAAAAACTACAATCTATTTAAAATATTTATAAAAATAATCGCAGTTTTAATAAATGATCGATATTACTATTTTAGGTAACAGTTTATTATTACTGGGTATGATGTTTAAAGTTGGGTGTAAAAGATTGAAATCCCGGCAATTGATATTCTTTGTTCTCAGCTTTTGAGCTTTGTGAAAGAGTGAGTTTCTGGAGTCTAGTCAAAAGAACAAACACAAAAGCAAGTCCACGTGAACTCATATCTTAAATAGTCAATGAATCAAAATCACTCACTTTACATATAAAATTCACTTACTATGTACTAAGATATTAAGTGCGGCTTATTAATTGATACCGAATTTATCAAAGTTTTAGATATGATCATGAGGTTTGGGTTAATTTAGCTAAAATAATTTCTATAATCACCTTGAGGAGGGTTTTAAAATTCATTAACGGACACCATTAATTTATTGTCATGGAGCCCAGATTAGAAATAATCTTGTATTATAGTATTTTTTTGTTTTTTTTAATTAGGTTTTTTTTTTGTTTTTTTTTTTTTTTTATGTTTAATTAGTCAGATAATACCTACTTTGTTCAGTTTAGTATCCGCTTTTAAAAAAGTATCAATCGAGTCTCAACTTTTAAAAAAGTATTTCAATTAAGTCCTTTTCCGAAGAAAATTATTAACGCCATTAATTTTAATTGAGGCATTTTTTCAAAAGTTGGGACTCAATTAACATCTTTTTAAAAATGGGTACCAAAATGACACATCCGAATGAAGATGGGTACCGTCCGACTAATTAAACCTTTTTTTTTTATCAGTAAATGTTAGTTGTTAGTTTTTTGTGAGTAAAAGAGTTAAACCTACAATCTCTCTGGTCCTCCCTTCTAAATTCATCAAACCAATCTTATTTTTCTCAATTGTTAGTAAAAGGGATTAAACACACGATCGTGTCCTCCCTTCCCTTCCTTCTATCTTAGTTGTGAATTTTTTGAAATAATTTATCAAATATTGTTAAGGTTGTGGCATTTTTTTTCTCTTTTATTTAATACATGTAATTCATCTACAAGTTTTATCTTTCTTCTTCTCTTTAAAATTTCATATAGATTCTTAATTTTTCTTTTAAGATTTTGATATCATCTTTTAGTAACCAATGAATAGAGAGGATCATTCCTAATAGAATATTGCTACGTTTAGGTATTGCTAAGTTTGTTTGATGACTGACATCATATTTTTGAAGATTCATTTCATTCACTAAACAATGTGTGGGTTTTAAATTGTGAATCATGTGTAAAGAATTTGTTTATGTAGTTGATGTTTGAAATATTTGAAGTCCGATGGTTTAAATTTTGTTGGCATGGAATGAATATGGAAACAATGTTGCAGGTGTTAGTTGATTTTGATCACTTAAAACTTGTTAAAAGTGTAGTTTGGGTTAACAAGGGATTGATTCCAGTTTTGGAGTTAGTTTTGTAAACTCTACACAATACACAAAGTTCTCTCAAGAGGTAAAATTTTGTTAAGTGGGTTTCATCTAGAAACATTACTTTCATGTTTGAATTCGTTCAATAAAATTTTATAAATTTCGTTAAATCAATTTAAATTCGCTTAGCCGATTCAAAATTGGCTCAGTCGATTTGAAAAAAAAATGAAAATCGAATTTTTTTTATTGGCTGATTATATTTGAATCACTTAATGTCGATAGTTTTAATTTATTGTAATGGCATTATGGGTATACTTTGCATGATTGAAATTATATATTAATCATAAATAGGATGGTGTTATGCAAATCTATAAGATTACTTGATTTATAGTATCTTTCTTTTATTAGAGTATAGGTAAGGTATCCAAGTAACTAACACAACTTTGAAATTAAAGAATATCTTTTATTAAAGGTGTAAATGGAAATATTCTATTTTAATTTTAAAATGAAATAAAATAAATCAAACTATTTAGAGGATATGATAAAATATGATACAAGATGTAAGGGTCTAGTCTCACAAATAACTTAGAAATAACCCTCTCTAATCTAAATATAATCATATCATCAACTCATTAAATTATTCCAATCATAATTTCTTAAGAAACTGGACCTAAGTTGATTACAAATAATCTCAGTCCGTTAACAATTATTATCAATCAATACCGTTTAAATATGTCCATTTAAAATCAATCTATTTATATGATTAATTTCAATCATGTGTTCAGTTTAACATTGTTTTAAATATCAATCAAGATTTAATCAAACAAGTAAATAATGATCAAACTAATGTAAAATTGAAAAATAAAAATAGAATTTATTGAATGAAATAAACCTTTGATAATTTCAAAATCAAAGTGTTTAAATGAGTTTGAATCTGGTGACATAAACTTCATAAAAAGAAAAATTAGTCATTTATGTTGTCATTGGAGAGTATTTTGTTTGGGTGAATGGAGATGTACTTTATGGTTGTTGCTAATCAGAATTATGGATTTTTAAGGCAATGAAATTAAAAAAAAAGAAGTTAGAATATATGTTCAACTGTTAACAATATGTTAACATTTATCAAAAGTGATTGAAAGCCTCGTGTTTTTATAATATTTGATATTAAAAAGGAATTGTTGAACATTTTTTTTCACAGTTTTGTTTTCAAATATTTTCTTTTAACCTTTAATCAACTCTCTCTTTATAAGTATATTTTTCACTACAAATAAAAATAAATTATAATTTTCTAGATTTTCTTTTTATTGATAACCATTTTTGTTGTGTACTTATATGCCAAAAGAAAAAAGCTCCCTAAACACTCAATAAGAATTTCTTATAAGAAAAACATACAGGCGATTTTAACCTTCGTTTTTTCAGTGGTTTTGAATAAAGAACCAGACAATATCTATTTATCTTTTTTTTAGAAAAAATGGAAAGTTTATTAAATACCCCCACTTAATGAAAAAACGTTCGCAACAAAGAATAAAGACAGTCCAACACTTCCCATGACTAAAGTTCGAATAAAATCTGACTATATAAATATGTTTTTTCATCATATATAAAATCTGACAATATTATATATATATATATATATATATATATATATTATTTATATAATCATCAATAAAAAAAACTGTTAGATCATGAAATATTCCTTGAACAAGTGGTAGTAATGAGTTAGGTTAGTTCTGAACAAAAACATAAACAAAAAAGAAATTAAATTAGTTGGATTTGGAAAGTTTTGAACAAAAGTAGAATATAAACTAGTCGGATTATATTTGTTTATTTTGAGAGTACTTTTATCAATCCCATCACTGATATGATAATATCGGTTTTGACCGAGTGATTGGGGTTATTTAATAAATATGTATCACAACAACAATTTTATAAAATGACATTTTTAATATTATCTATCTTGTTATAAAGTTTACTATGATTTAACTGTTGAATCATTTGATATTATCTTATAATTACGAATATTACATTAAATGTATTTTGGACTTTCATACACATTATGATTCTTATTCGTTTAAAAAATTGCAGTTTATCTTACGGAAGTTAATAGTAAACATGTCATTTATTAAAATAAATATCTAAAATAATCTCAATTTTACCATAAATACGTTGCTTTTATCGACTGCAAATACATATATCTAATTTATTTAGGGTAAATTAGAAATAAAAATGTTAACATTTTATTGAAAGTTTAAAATCCCACCAGATTACATTTAAAATAAAACTAAAACTGCAATCCTTATTGAATGGACGAAATATATATTTAGTTATATTTTTAAAAAATATACAATTTTTCCATTGAAATAAAAAAATACGATGAAATATCATTTAGTTTTTAAAATATATGGAATTTTATTAACTTAAAAAAAATAACTATCACTGATGAAAATATTTTTATTGGGAGCCAGACTGTTTTCAGTAAAATAATTCACTATCACATTTCTATCTACAAAATTTAAAAGTAAAATTTATATTAAGATTTTAAAGTAATTCCACCTGAAGCAATGTCATTGTCATATTTGCTATTTACAGAATCTTTAAGTCAAAGTTCTATTTGAATAATAATAATTTAAATATAAATGTGATTTTTATAGATAGGATATATTATAGTTACTATTCATTCATCACATATTTATTGTATAAAAATCGCAAACAACTTCAGCTGACAGTTTATCTTTCTAAACACACAACACACTCATATCTTGTGAGGTCATATGAACTCTGGTAAGAATACTTAATATTAATTTGCGTGTCTTAGGTTTAAAATAAATAATATTTTATACTAAATTATGAAAAGTAAAATAATAACAATTGGTTAAAATTAGACCTATGAGTGAACGTTGTTGGTTCAGTTGTTAAATAAGAAGTAAACTTTTGAGTAATCAACGAACATATACCGTATATATAATCATAAGGATTCAAGTATGAGTCTAAGTCTTACATTGATTAAAAATGAAAAAAGTAAAGCACTATGTAAAGATAAAGATCAAGTCTTATTGGTGTTTAAAATAACTATATAGATTTCTATTATTCTCGTCAACTAAAAAAGAAATCATTTTTAGGGAGGAATAATAAAATAAAAATGTAGAAGAAATATCCTAATTAATTAATACGTTATCATAATTTTGTACATTTATGGTTGTTTGTTTTAGTATCAAATAATATTTATTCTGTTATACCAAAGTATTGGATATATACATAGTAATATGCGTTAAGAATACAAACAAGGTGTTTAATTTTGTCTTAAAAAGATATTCTTTTACTAATTTCATATGTTAATGTACTTATACTTTTGGAATACATCGATAATTAATACGAAAGATATATGCCATATTAACTACTACTCACTTTCAAGAAATAAATGAGAACATTCTTCGAGGCCTAATATAAGAAACATAAACACATTTTTTTTTATTATCGACCTATTAACAATATAATTTGTAAACATTAATTGAAATTACTATTCCTTAGGTTATGAGTAATGTCATTAAGCAATGACTTAAATAATTTAGTTTTATGTGCATTTTTAATAAATTGTTACTTTATAGTATTAGCAATTAAAATTAAGTAGTTTTATTTATGAAAAAATAGTGTTTTTTTTTTACCTAACGAAAAAAAGACAATACTTAAGTTAGTATTTAACATTTGTTGACAGATTTTATTACAGATTTGTTGACAGATTTAAACACAAACAATAAATTTTCGATGAATGAGTTTTGTACGAGTATTCTGTAACATAAAAAAATAGAAGGGTTAAATATGTTTTTGGTCCCTTAAGTTTCAGCGAATTTTGGAATTAGTCCCCCATCAAAACTTGATACCAATTTAATCCTTCATCTTTCAAAATGCGTGAATTTAGTCCTTTCAACCAACTTTTGTTAAGTTTATCTGACGTTTCAAGCACATTTCATGATAGTATTTAAGTTAAATTGAAGCAAAAATGTGTCAAACAGTGTAAATAATTTAAATACTATCATGACATGCGCTTGAAACGTCAGATAAACTTAACAAAATTTGGTTAAAAGGACTAAATTCATACATTTTGAAAGATGAAGGACTAAATTGGTCAAAAGTTTTGATGATGGATTAATTCCAAATTTCGCTGAAACTTGAGGGATCAAAAACATATTTAACCCAAAATAGAATGATGTATTTCAGACCTTTAAACAATATTTTGAAAAATTAACACATGATGATACAGTGAGTTCTAAAATTTAATTGGAAACCTGGTTTGTGCAAAAACAGAAGAAGAAATATTGACCAACAATTCTTTATACTCTTCAGATAAATTTTCATAAATAAATGCATACATTTTGTGAAGGAAGTTTCCGTCTTCATCCGACGCAATTCTACAGTGCAATTCGCAGATAAAATCATAGAATTATCCCGTACAGTAATGGCACATTAAGCTAAAAATAAAGGCACTACGTAATTAGTTAAAGTAGTTTATTCTTTTCCTCCACAAACAGAAACTTGTAAAAACACAGGTAATGAAGGCTATAGTAATATTTGGTTGTTTCTTGATCTGAAGAGATATCATATTCACTTTAGTTAATACTATATAGTTGTTAATGGAGGAAAAAGAAAAAGAGCAGAGAAATTATGGTGGAGTAGAGTAGAGTAGAGTAGAGTGGTATAGTACTATTCTCCCTTCTTTTTCTTCTTGTGCTCCTCTGACTGACCAAGAAGATCCTCCAACACCTTATCATCCAAACAAGGAATCTCGAAAACAGGCCTATGATATGCGCCAGAAGAAGAAGCGCTTCCACCACCGTGAGAAGAGGAGGAAGAGGGTGGTGCTAAATGAGGTGGATAAGGTGGTGAACCCCTTATTTGAGAATAGTACTCACTAGGAAAATTCAGAATAGCAAGATGACCCCTCAAGTTAAACGCTGCGCGATCATAAGCTCTAGCAGCTTCTTCAGCGGTGTCAAATGTCCCCAACCACAGCCTCGACCCTTGCTTCGACGGATCCCTTATCTCCGCCGCGTACTTCCCCCACGGCCGCCGCCGCACGCCACGGTACCGCACTTCTTCCTTGCCCTGCTTCCCCTTCTGGTTCTCCTCCATGTTCTTCTTCTTCGACTTAATTGTCGTGAACTTTTCTATTTTGACCTAGCTAGGTACTTGTTAGCGTTATTAGCGTTACTGGGTGGTGAGTTTGTACGGTGTGAGGTTTGTGAATGCCTTAGATGCTTATATAAATAGTGTGTGCGTGAAAATGTGTCAAATCTGAGGAAAATAGTGATTTGTTCTTTATCTCAATCTAGGAACGTACATTGACCAAGATTTGTTTCGAAGAAGGTTCTGTATTTTAAATAGAAGTGTATAAATTCGATTCTTCGACTATGTCGATGTTTTCGCACGACCATGGTAGATGTGGAGATGGTGCAAATCTTCCTCATCAATTTGCAACTAGGCAAGGTCTTATTTCATAACGAGAATCATAGATTTTCTGCCACTGTGCATGCATAGTTGGATCCATTAGGAACACTGGATTTATGTTTTTATTCACAACACTTTTTTGTTAAGGTGTATCTGATTGGGGTGGAGACAACATTATGCTTCCACAGATTGATGAGACTCCACAAACTAAACTAACTATACTAAAAATAGTGTATGTACTATTGAATAGTGGCTTCTATTATTTATACCCAAAGGGAAAAAATTGAATTAATACTATATCTTCAACTTGTCCCCAACTTGCATATTCAAATTCATGGTGTTATCTTCGTTAGTCGCTAGGCAATGCTACAGGTTCTTTTTTTTTACGTCGGCAAAAATATATATACGTATACTATAAAGTACATGGGTTACATACAAGATTTTATCGAAATGCATAATATTTATATAAAATACTTTAAAGTTTATACTTAAGAAAAAACTTACAAAAAAATTATACTTCTGCATAACAAATCTACCATAGTATATAACCATGTGTCAAACTTTTGCCTATTTTGGTATTTTTTTGACGAAGTTACTAGGATAAGTTGTTTTATTATGTTTAAATTTATAATATGGGGAATCAATACGTGAGGATAATTTTATTCTGTTAACTTATCTTATTCTATTCTTTTTTATAATCGTAATATACCAGGATATAGGTTAGGGAGAGAATTAGGTTATTATTTTTCTTCTCGCCCTCACCCTTATATCACATAATTATTCTTCTAATTTTTATCATATTTATTATTATTAGTTATATATAATTACAACTATTATCATTTAAAGGGGTAATTTTGACTAAATCAGTTGTTATTTTCTCACCACAATTATCTTGGCGTTACTTAACTTGAGCTCAACTTTTTATACCCTGGTATCATTATAATGATTGTCCGAAGTACAATTTTCATTTTAATTATTTTCAATACTTCTCTTTATATAACAAGTAATGAACGAACAAGCTTTTTTAATAGAAAATCATGACCGAAGACGAGTCCAAAAATTTTGGACGATGAGAGTAAAATAATACATGTTATTTTAGATGAGAAATGTCTTTAAGTGAAATAAAGTAAAGTTATCTAAGAGAATAGACTTAAATGACCATCTAATTAGTAATATTTGTTGTTTCTATTTTGCTAATTATTGATATTATTATACATGTATTTTACTAAGAACTCTGAGCGACACAATCAAAGTCATAATATATATTTTATTGACCACTTCATCATGTTTAACTTGGTATTTTTTTTAATCCGACAAGGTACCGCTACCCAGCTCAGCAAAGAATTATGAACATATTCTGTTATAGCAATTGAATATTTTATCTCAAGCAGATCCAAATTCAACTTTTGTCTTTGTAAATAATTGTCGGAACTGGGTGACGTTATCAGACACCGAAAGAAGCAAAATTTGCTTGTTAACTTAGCTGAAAATTAGATGGAATAATTATGGATTTATATGGTAAGGAAATTATTTCCTTAATTAATTAGGGAAATAACACTTCTCAATGTACATGGATAAATTAAAACAGACTTACTTAAACTTAATTAATAATAATTTTTGTGTTCTGATTATTCCGTTTTCAAAGAAAATGTTGTGATTATTTCAAAACATAATTTTATCCAATTTATTTAAAAATGTTCTACCATATCTTTAATATAAAAATGCATATACTTTATGGAAAAAGAAGAAGTGAATACTCCATTTTTATTGAAGTAGAAGGTAAAGGCAAGAGAGAAAGAAAGGAAACAAAACAATAATATCATAAGTGATATTGTGTGAAATGATTGTAAGAAAATAAACAAAAATAAGTGGAGATGTTCTTTAAGTATATAAATAATTTTCTTCCATTAACGTTATTATTATAATGATTAATAAATATATATTAACTTGACCTAGCAATTAAAAAAATAGAAAAAAGAAACTCATTTTTGTGGTCAATATTGATTTCTCTGTGTACTCGTGGTCAAAAGTTGAACTAAAATAAATTGAAAATAAGAAGAAAAAAAAACGGTTACCCAATTCAAACTTTGAAAGGTTAACCTATTAACCTGATGAATGAGTTTTTCCAAGGCGACATTTTATGAAAGCGTAAGCACTTTTACACCAAACAAAATAATTCCTTCACACGCTATTTTGCTTTATGTGATGTAGGCATATGCGTATACTATTTTACTCGAAAGAGTTTTAGTTTGAACTTTCAACTATATATATGTAATTAGGTGCTGATAAACTATATATATAATTAGGTTTTAATTCTGATAGACTATGAAAAAAAGAGACTTAATTAATTATTTATATCCAATAATATATCGTTTATCAATTCAAAACAAGCGTAATTAATATAATTAAACTCTCAAGGTGTGTGCAGACATAAAATTAGATGATCATGTAAAGTTCTTTAAATTAACACATCAAACTGGCCTTAAAACAATATTATATCAAAGCCAAGTACATTATTTCAATGAAATGTTATAATAGTATATATATCATAATGGTAATATAGAAAAAAAATAATGATAATAAATATAATTATTTTTTTAAAATACCCTGTTTATATAGATTATTTAGGTCAAATTACATCATTTCAAAAATCAAAGAAAAAATAAGTAACAAAAAATAATTATTTTACATTGGTTTATTATCATGTGCGCCAATATTTTACTTGATGCAACAAATGAAAAAACATAAAAGAAAAGAAGAAGAAATTTTACGTCACTTGATCAAGCAATAAACATAGAAAGTACAATCTACTTTTGCTTTTTAATTAATTAATTAATTAACGTACAATAGTTTTTATTTAATTACTCGTTTCCACACTAATTCAAAACTTTTTTTATAAGCAATAATAAAAATAATAATAAGAGACAAATAGGATTACCCAACCCATAAAAAATTAAAATTTCAAAACTTATAATATAACGTTCAGCTAGACGATTTAAAAATTAAAATATTTGTAACAATTCAACTGTCTATTTCAACTTAAAATATGTAATATGATAAACAAAATGGCCACTTTGGGTAAAATTTCATAAATTTAAAGAAATGAAATGTATTCAGTTTAAATTGTTTCATTTTTTATATTCACCTTAAAAAATAATTTTTTCATTTAAATATAATATTTCAATATAAAAATTAATTTAATATTAAATAATATATAATACTTAAAAAACATTAATGAAAGAATGAACACAAAGAAATGAGTCTAAGTGTTGACGAGAATCTCGTTAGGAAAAATGCCACGCAACATGAAAAAAAAAAAAAAAAAAAAAAGAGGGAGGAATGTTAATGAGATGCACAAATGCATAGGAAGAAGTGGTAGAGAACCATAATTTTAAGATGAAGAAAGATGTAAGGTTTATGTCTTGTGGTATGAAAGTAAATAAAGGAAAAAATGGTGATTTTGAGATGAGTGAAGTGAGGATGATTTGGAGAAGGAGGAGCTAGGGTTTTTAATATTATTCAATTGAGGGGTAGAATGGAGATTAAAGATTTTATGGGAGTGCAGGAAGAAATAAATGGAATGCAGGAAGTAGCAGCCTTGTCTCCAACTCTGGCGATTACAGAGGCCCATTGGTTACATGAAATGTGATTTTTAGGCCCAACTTCTTTCAACACAAATTATTTCCCTGGTCAACTTTATAATACTTTCGTTATGGGCCAAAGTTGTTATCAATTTGTATATACAGAAATTTCATAAATAACTGTAATTAAAAACTTTACAAAAATAAAACATTATTATGAATGTTAAGTAGATTATTCTACACGTTGCGAACCTTGTTTTTTATGACAAAGAAGGCACGTTATGAACTAATGTTTTATTATGATTACGGAATCTTAGTTTTAATTTAATTTATTTAATACTGTGACTTATATGTTATTTTATTTATCTGTGTTGTATCTTTATGCATATGCATACATACAAGTATTAAAGTAGGAGGATACTGTAATTATAATTATTGATCATTGACTCTTGATGCTTCATTACTTCTCACTTTTAAGTAAAATCGCAATCCTATTAATTTGTCTTTAAATTATTAAGATTATAATTTAAAACATTAAGAAAAATTATAAATTTGTTTTCTAGCTTTATAAACCACATTTTTATTATATTTGATAGTGGTATTAATATCATTATTATTACAATCACGTTGTCATCATCAATATTATTTTTCATGTTATTATTGTTATTAATACGATTATTACTAATATCATTTTCACTAAACTGTTATTAGAGTTATATCTACCCATTTATTGTTATTTATTTGTTGTATTTATTTTTTAATCTATTTTTATTACCACCTTAATAATAAGATTTATTTGGTGAAAAAGTAAGACAGATATAATTTGTAAGAAATAAAGTAAATGAAAATAAAAAAATTAAAGTAAATAAAAATAAAAATATTGTTATAAAAAGATTGAAAGTAGATTAAAACTATTATGAAGTGAATTTTAAACCTAACAAAATATTACAAATTTGTTTGTATAAGGTAAAGTTTGCATTCATTTATATATTATGAATTTACTTTATATCTAGTTGATGTAGAACTTCCGAACATCCCGTCATGTCAATACATCTCGGGCGTGGGCCTAAACATTAATAGATGATCCAATAGCGGGTGGAACAATTGACCCAACAAATAACAAACTTCATTTCACAAAGATATGCTCTAACACATAACTATGTATGTTAAGAAGTGAGTTTTAAGCCTAACTTAACATTTTAAATATTATAAATCGATTTGTAAGATAAGGTTTGCATCTATTTAGATACTAAAAATTGTCTTTATCTCTAATCAATGTGAAATCTCCAACGGACCCCTCACACTGAGACATATACATTTCGAGCGAGCATGAGACTGAATATTAGTTAGCAGTCCAATAAGGAGTGAAACAATACATGAAACTTCACTATGATAAACTCTAATACATGACTCTGATACCATATTAAGAAGTGAACTTTAAGTCTAACTCAACTTTACAAAACTAACTTCTAACTTGTAAGATAAGGTTTGCATTCAAAGTTGACCTTATATCTAGTTGAAGTGAGACTTTCAACCCAAACACCAATAAATCTCACTCCTTGTAAAGTATATATCATCTAACTTTTCTTTTACAACTTAAAAAAATCATTCTTACTCATTTATATGTTTATCCATACGTTTTAATTTTTTATTAATTAAAGAATGGCTAGAGTACGAGTCTCACTTTTAATTTCATAATTTATCCATTTATTTATTTTGTTAATTATTGTACTAAAATATCACATGTACTATCTCCCATTTTAAGCACTTAAAAGTTATTTTTAGTTTATATTTTGGATAATTTAAAAAATAGAAGAAAAGAAAAGTTAAAAAGAATTGATAAAGAAAAAGAAATAAAAAGAAGAAAAAGTCCTATGAACCTTTCATAGTAACTGTGTCATCTTTCACTTATTGTTAGCCCAGATTGCAATAGTGGATATAGTTGTTACTGTTACGAGACTTAATGGATTAGCATATTTTATTTTTTCGTGACTGAGTAAAATCCAGAGTGATGTCAAAAGGAAAAAAGAAAAATGCATGCAGAATTTCATTCCTAGAAATATGATAAAAAAAATGTTTTTTTTTTCTAAGGTTATATTAATCACACATGTCTTAAATTTGAATGCATGATTATACATTGTACCCCACAAACCAAATACAAAAAATGGTTAAATATACTTTTGACTTTTAATTTTTAGTGAAAATTGAAAATAGTCTCTTTTGGAAACCTAAAATTAATTTAGTCCCTTATCTTTAAAAATGTGTGGATTTAGTCTTTTAAACCTAATTTTTTTAAGTTTATTTGACATTTTAAATGTCTTTCTCAACTACGAAACGAACATGTGTCAAATGGTGTAAACAAACTAAAATATTATAATGAAATGTGTTTGAAACGTCAAATAAACTTAATAAAATTTAGTTAAAATGACTAAATTCTCGTATTTAGATAGTTGAGAAACTAAATTGATTCAAGATTTTTAAGAAGGACTAATTCGTATTTTCACTAAAAGTCGAAGAAAAAAACATATTTAACAAAAAAAAATCAAAAATAAGATGCATTGTTAATTTGAAGAATGCTAGCCTCACAATTTGAGAAGATCTGGAAGAGTCGAGAACATAGAGAGGGAACCATTTATGTGTGGCACATGTTACTAACAATGTCGTATTCGACCAAACACATTAATAAATATGTCAAACATGGACGCTGGCAATAGAGACTGATATCGATGTATTTGCGTTAAAGTTACCTTAACAGTTTTCAACATTTCATATAATTAATACATAAACCAATATCAATATGCATTCAAAGTTAGTTAATATACAACACCCAACGACATGTTTTCAGCATTAAAAGTAGTTTTCGCAAAAAAAAAAATGTTCAAATTGAGGCCGTTGTTAAATGTTCAATTTCTATTTTCTACATTTTTCACTTAAGTGAAAATATGATAAATGAAATATTTATTTTTGTTCAAGTTTTTCCTTTTATTTAAAGGAAAACATGTTATTCATACAACCACTTCGTTGTATGAATTGTAATATATAATTAAATTCAATTTAATATATGTAGCAAGTGCTTTATATAAATGTTTAATAATTCTATGAAAATATATAAAATTGATATATGTTATCTAAAACTAAATGGTTTGAATACTTTTGATGTTATGTATTATAGTATTAAACATGACCGTATTATTGAAAGCAAATAAAAGTGCTTCACTCATGGTCTAAATCCTGTAAATTTATTAGAATAAATCTTTAATATGCAATTATTCATATAATAAATTTACTCTAGCTTACAAAACTAAACAACTAAATGTGACATAAGAGAAATAATTTTTGTCCACAAATAAAAATGTTATGTTATGTTTAGACATCTCTGTCAAAAATACTATAAGTAAAGAATTAGGGGGTTTTAATTAAATTATTTAGAGAGTGTGGATGTCCTTAAAGTCAAAGGGTATGAAAGACTATTTTAATGTTATAAATTTTTTTATGCAGTTTTATTTTCTGGTTGTTACAACGATCGTGATTTTTTTTTTCGGTGTTGGAGTATGAGTTATTTTGGTGTAGGCAATAAAAATAAAAGGAAAATGTGTTTATTTTAATCATGATGCAGATTATTGGATTGATAAAATAATATGTTTTCACATAAGTTAGGATAAGCACGTGAGTGACAATAACTATATAATGGACTCAAGGTCTGTGACATTAGACACTTCAATCAAAACACTTTAAGTTTGTATTTAACTTTTTTTTCTATTCTTATAGTAGAGTATTGTGATGTTTTGGTTAAATTTTTGCTTTGGAGAGTGTAGGTGTATTTGTGGTTAAAGGACATGAAAGAATAATCTATGTGTTTGTAAAATTTTCACATAGTATTATTTTCTGGTTATCATTGGACAATGATCATGATTTTTGTGAATTTTTTTTTCAATTGTGAAGCTTCCACATCATATTTTAGTGTCTATTGTTCTTATCTTATTCTTTATTAATAATCTATGTGTTGTAAAATTTTCACATAGTATTATTTTCTGGTTATCATTCAACAATGATTATGATTTTTGTGAATTTTTTTTTCAATTGTGAAGCTTCCACATCATATTTTAGTGTCTATTGTTCTTATCTTATTCTTTATTAGTAGGATAATTCTTTAAAATTGAAAAGAGTGATATTTTTTACCACATGTTTTCCATCATTCTCTATAGAGCAAAAGTAATGATTTCAAAATTTAGAAAAATAAAGTAAAATGTTGAAAAGGATAACTATATAGAATAAACATATATTTAAACATTTGTTTATTATTTATCTCCATATGTTTTGAGCTATTTAATTCGATCAATTAGTCCACATTGTTTGTTGCAATATCTAATAATATTTCATCTATTTTCATTTATACGTGGTTGTATCATATACATCAAAAAATTTAATTAATATTTCCTACTAATTTTATTATATTTTTGGTAATATCAATTAATTTCTTTCTTTTTATCCATCAAAAGCCATTGTTAACGTTGGAAATCGAAGTATTTACTAAAATTATAAAACGAGAATGAAAATACTCAGTTTACGTGTGTGTCTGAACTGTGATTTGAAGTGCCGTGCCTTGTTGCAACACGTGAAGTTGATGATATTGTTATTGATTCTTCTCTTTTCCTTTGTTCTTTTCGGACTAAAACCAAACCAATCAATATATGTCTTCATAAATTTATCCAAATTGCTTATGCTATACGAAATCTAGGATAGTCCCGCAAATGCCAAAATATAATGTTCTACTTTCCTTAGATATGTCCGAATTTGTTATTCTTCTTATAAAACCTGTTGCTATCTAATGTCTATATACTTTTAACTAACTGTCCTAATCAAGAATATAATATAAAAACTTAGAATATACACATTCATTAATAATATATAGATACTGTAAAACAAGCAATTTCCAAAATAATGCATAAGAACATTAAATTGCTAGAAAGAAAGAAAAAAAAACTTTTCCTTAGCTCCTTCCAATTTTATTATTGCTACTTATAGTATTACTTATTGCTATGGTTGGAAATTCAAATATGAAATTGAAATCCCAAATTAAGTGAAAATAAGAAAGTTGGGTACCATCTCATTTATGTGTTGGGTCTCATTTATGATCATTTCTCTAAAATCCATCACTTATTACACTATTAAGAAAAATATCAATTTTTTAAATATCACTATCGTTTCCAAAATAATAACTAAAATAGGAATTCAATTAGTTTATAACAATTCACCTTTCCAAATCAAATATACATTATTAGATGTATCTAACTTATACAATCCAAAGGGAAAAGGCAAGGGGAAGAATTTGAACTAGGTTGTAACTCAAATGATGAATTAAAAAACCAATATAATTAGCATCTGAACCCAAAAAGAAAGGGAAGCAACTTAAGTGGATGGAAGATAATGTGGTCAATAATCTTAAGCACAATAGTAAATCCGAAAGGAAATAAGCTAGATTTTGCAATGATCCTATTAGATATTCTAAGATCTTATCTTTTGTATTTTCCATTTGGGTGTGCAAGTTAGTTATTTTGCTAAATAAACTATACATGTCTTAGTTTTTGACTAAGAAAGGAAATGAAAAAAATTCCTCCATCCTTTCTCTAATTCCTCTTTGTTTCTTCCCTCTTAACCTTCCTTTATTTGGTGCTTTTCACTAAGAGAATGACAGATTCGTCATCCGCTAACGATGTTGCTACCATGGAAGCTCTTATTTCTATTATTAAAGTCCTATCCACCAAACTTGATGCTTTAGAAAGCAAAAATGTTGAGCCAAAACTCCAAATCAATAAACCATTACACTTATCCACCACCATCAAACTGGACTTACCTAGATTCAATGATGAGGATCCCTTGGGTTGATATTCAAAGTAAATTAATTTTTTTATTATCATCGTGCCATAGATGAAAAACGATTACAAATTGCCTCGTTCTACATGGAGGGAGAAGCCCTAAGTTAGTAGCAATGGATGCACACCAATGGCCAACAATATATGGAAAAATTAATTAGAGAGATGTTGGATTCAAGTATGGTTCAACACAACAATAGTGTTTTCTAGGGTGGGCAAAAAATTTAATTTTCTTGATCCAATCCACTCTTGCTCCAATCCACTCTATTTATAATCCATTTTATTAAAAATCTAATCCATTTAAAATCCATTTAATGGATATGGATTCCAATCTAATT
>Ga0214544_1006609_pt1 | contig 21169 bp, 12 predicted proteins | sample CNSS3metaG_FD_160074 | JGI IMG/M metagenome (GOLD analysis project Ga0214544, IMG submission 160074) | Root nodule microbial communities from cowpea collected in UCLA plant growth center, Los Angeles, California, USA - CNSS3 | ecosystem: Host-associated > Plants > Roots > Nodule | place: USA...
TTTTCTTTTATAAAAATTAATATTGAAGTAGTTAGAACACGGGTACGGGTATGGGTACGAGATTATACCCGTTACCCGGTGGGGATGGGGATGGGAAAAAAATTTGATACCCGTTGGGTTTGGGTATGGGAATGAGGATGAATTTTTTATGCGGGAATGGGTATGGGATAGCGAAACCCGTCCCCGTCCCGCCCCGTTGTCATCCCTAGTTAGCAGAAGAACATAGAAATTAAAAAAGAATGGTTCAACTTTCCGACCAAGTCAGTGATTGGCACGCAGGGGTTTGTCGGTAAGTATGCAGCGCCACGTGCCACACCTTCTTAAAATGATAAGTCAGATATTAATTAATTATTAATAAAGAAAGATAAATATTAATGCTAAGTGTAACTGGTTGGGATGATAATTACAAAGTATTTTTATGTTGTCTATCACAAAAGTAACTTTAACTTTTAAAATAATTAACTTAAATTCATATCTATATTTATTTTTGTCTAATGTTATAGTTTACAAATTGTAAGGAAATAAAAGTCAAGAAAAAATAATGATTCATCCCATGCCTTTGTATCCACATATATGGCTTATAAGTTCAACAACCAACCAAAATATGGGTTGAGAATTTTGGATTACCTAACCCTACCTCCATACCTTTATGTTCTTGGATGAGTTGGCCACCTTGAAATGAGTAAGCCAATTAGTCTATTCACGTTGCGTTCACGCCACCGCTAATCACACAATATTATATTCAAATATTCATTTAAATTAAAAATAATAATTAAATATTAACTACCTCATCAATTTAAACATTTTTAATTATATTCTTATTAAAAAATTATTACTTAAGTTTACAAATCCTTTTATATTTTAGTTCGATGATTATTTTTTTATATTACAAGAAAAATTCATATCAACGATCAAAATTTATTACCATAATAAAATTGTGTTAACCAAATAAAATTTTAATAATTAAAAGTTTATCATTAAAATATTTATTAGTATATATTTTATCAATGACTAAGAGAAATTTGTTAGTAATTATCAACAACTATAATTTGTCGATAACTTTTACGATTTGATTATTCTTTCATATTTTTTCTTCTTCTCATTCTTATTCTCTTTCTTTGACTCCGTATCCTCTTTCTCTAGCTCTATCTCCTTGGGTTCCCCTCCCACTTTTTCTTTCTTTTCATTCTTCTTATTCTTGTTCTTTTTATCACTCATATTAATAACATAATTCATCAAATTTGGTAGAAAATTTGATGTCATTTTATGAATGGATTTATCGACAAATTTTACTAATGAAATTTATTGTTCATTTTACTATTAAATGGTCAAAGTCCAAAATAAATGACAAGAACTTTGGTGTCCATTTTACATGATTGAAGTTACCGATGGATTACTACAACATCTAATTATTAAAAGTTCTAAATTATCGATGGAAATATCCATGGTAATAAAACATCTACAATTCAAAGGTAAAATTTGTTTCATCGACAAATTTTTATTTGTTAGTAAAATTTATTGCCAAATATGAATTTTAGTCTTACATCACAGTAAAAATTGTATTTGCCGATAAGGCATTAGTTATATACACATAAAACATTTGACACCACTTTTAACTCAAAACCTTAAGGCATTGGGATCATGGGTCTTTAATGTTATATAGTGTTTAACTTTGTGTTTTCTACCCAATGTAAGACTTGTGACCAACTTATACCTTTGTGGTTGGTGTTGTTATAGCGAATGTAAGTCATAATTGTTTTGTGGTTCATGGCATTAGTCTTACATCACACTAAAAATTGTATTTGCCGATAAGGCATTAGTTATATACACATAAAATATTTGACACCAATTTTAACCCAAAATTTTAAGGAAAAAATATAAATGCACTCTCTATCTATATGCTCTCATTCAACTAATTCAAACTTACTATTATTTTCTAGGAAAAAATATAAATGCACTCTCTATCTATATATGTGGAAGGAAAAAAGAGATAAAAATCAAAAACAGATTTAACTAGAAGTAATTATAATACATGCAATATGTTTTTGTTTTATAAAATTCATGTTAAACGTACTTTAACCTCTTAACTATACTAATAAAATATCTATCATTTCACATATCAGCTATATTAGACATCTCTATACCTACATGTAATAATAATTGCAATATTGGTGATATTTCTTTATAAATATAGATATCAAAATCTAAGGATTATTGGATAATTCTAAACCAACAATTCATTCATAATCTCCATAAATATTTCTGTAAAAAGTAATTATATATAGTTTATCAAACGATCTTGTTTAGTTTATTTATGCTGGAAATCTAATATATAGTTTACTTAGTCTACGAAGAAATTGTGGTCCAAATCTTTGGTCAAATCATAGGAAGATGCTTCCATTTTAGTTTATGCAATTGTTAGGTTTAAGGCAATGCTAGGTCATCCATGTCACTTGCTTGATGTAGCAGTTTTGCCTAACTAAAAATTCCACATTTTAAATAAATTTCACTTCGCTAAGACATCAAATTGTAATAAATTTGATATTCTTATAAACAACTAATTATTTGATTTTTTAACATTTACGCTAGCGCAAAATAAGACTGTCAAATTAACACCGTATTAAAAAAAACGCAGAAAAAAATGCGGTGACAAAATTATAGAAAAACAAACTTTATAATGATAATTATTAGAAAAATTATCAATAAAAGTTGTAGCATGCGAAAAGGTGACGGTTAATCGGAAAAATCGTTGTTGAAAGTTTAGGGGATGGGAAACAACGACATATTTACTAACAATCGTCGTTGAAAAATTTGATAATTTTTTTAAAATCGCCAACTTCCTATTTTGCTCGTTTTTCAAGAATTATATACAGTCTCATCGACTCTCTTGTTCCACTGTTAAGACATTGACGCTTTTAACGTTGACACTACTACTGATGTCGTCGTGTCGCCATTCTCTCTCTGTTGCTAATTACATTATGAGGAAAGTTCTTTTGCAAAGTTGCGCTCTCCACCGTTGCCTAGTTCATGCGCCTTGTTGCTGGGTTCGCTCTTGACCACTGTTGGGTTCGTTCGTCTCTACCATCAGTGTTCGCTTTCCTTCTTTACTTCTTTGCCCCATTCGTTGCTGCTAGGGTTCTCCTCGTTTGCTGCCTCTTCGTGTTTCTAAGGGACACTCGACACAACACCACAAACCCTCGCATTGTGTGTCGTAGTACTTCTCCCATGGTCTTCTTTCTTTCGGTCTTTTTCTTCCGGTTAGTTTCATATTTCAATTTTTCTTTAGCTTCATTATTAATTTTTTTATAAAATGTACTAATATTAAATTAGATGGAATACGTTCTTATAATAGTAGTTTTTATAAGGCTTAATTAGAGATTTAGTACTCTAATTTGTTGGTTTGGTATTCTTATTATTTTTGGGTTCAATTTAAACCTCCAAATTTTTAAAAAGGTTCAATTTGGTCCTCCAATTGTTTAAAAAGGTTCAATTTTTTTAAAATTTTCAATTTAGTCCCTTTATTTAAAATTTTGGTTCAATTTAGTTTTCCTATTTTTTAAAATTATCCAATTTTGTCTTCTCCAATTTGAAAACAAATTAGTAATTAAGCTTATTTGCAATTTATATATACATGTTTAAATAATTTTTTATAATTTATACATCAAATCACTCTATCTAAATACTCAAATTATTTTAGTTTTTATCTCCACCTAAATACTCAGATTTTTACATGTAGGTGGAGTGATTTGATGTATAAAATCTAAAAATAAATTTACATGTATATATAAGTTGTTATTAAGCTTAACTACTAATTTGGTCTCAAATTGGAAAAGACAAAATTGAATAGTTTTAAAAAATAGAGGGACTAAATTGAATAAAAAAAATTTAAATAGAGTAACTAAATTGAAAACTTTTAAGAAATTGAACTTTTTTAAACAATTGGTGGACCAAATTGAACACTTTTAAAAAAATAGAGGACTAAATTCCACCCAAAAATAATAAGAGGACCAAAATGAACCAAATTGAAAAATTAAAGGACTAAATCACTAATTAAACCTTTTTATAAATGCTTTTTGCTTAATCTTTTCATATTAAGTATGAATTCTTACATATCGTTTATTTAATTTAAAATATATGTTTTGGTTTAAGTTGCATATTAAGTATTGATTATGAATATTGAGTATTGAGTATGAATGCTTAATCACTAATTTATTGTTTGTAATTTGAAATATCTGTTAAACATGTTGGGATTGAGTTCAGAGTTGTTCGACCTTCGACAAACATTGAGTGATCTTTAGTTTTCTGTTTGAGATTTAATACATTGATATATCTAGTACTCCTATTTTAAACAACCTAAACTGTATTTAATTTTGGTGGAGGTTGTGCGGACAATAATTGTTGAATCTTGAATTGTCGGTGGGACAATTTGGGAAGATTAATCACTTTTTATTATTTCATTAGTATATAACTTATAATCTACATTTGATATATTTCACTTAATTTTGGTTTACTGCATTTTTGTTGATCTTCGGGTGCATATTTGATTGTGTTCACCACTTTCACTTTGTGCCACCTGAAGACCAATTTGAAATGCTACCAAAATTTTATGAAATATAAGAAATGGTGATTAAATTTTATGTACTAATAACTATAATAAAAGTGAATCTTCTCAAATAGGATAAGGTCATACCTTTTATAGGAAAGAATGAGATGTATGTGCATTGAACAAAAACATAATTTCAATGACCTACATACAGAACATGGATCGAAGTTGGATTAATTCATCCCATATAAGTGATACTTGCAAGTGTGGTTTGTCACATTATAAGGTCAAAGATGTTTAATTAGGAGAATAATGACGAGATCACAAAGCACAAACCTGCTTCGAAGGTAGTTTGGTATCTACTAATAATTCAAAGGTTTTAACTCATGTTTGTGAATCTACATGATGCAAAAAACCTTAGATGGCATGCTGATGAGTAGAAATGTGATGAACTACTCTAACATGTTACAAATTATATGCAATGGAAGAATATTGATAAGGAATTTCCTGCATTTGGAAATGAATCAAGAAATTTAAGGGTTGGACTAGCTATAGATGGAATGAATCCTTATGAAAATTTTAGTACCAATCATAGTTCATAGCCTATTTTGTTAGTGATTTCTAACTTGCCTTCGGGTTTGTGTATGAAGAGAAAGTACATGAATCTATGATGATTTATGGTCCACCACAACCAGAGAATGACATAAATGTTTATCTTAGTCCATTGAATGATGATTGAAAGTTGTTCTAGGATGATAGGGTTGAAGTCTTTGATGGGTGTGGAAACAAATATTTCTTTATGCATAATTCTATTTTTTATTATCAACGACTTTCCTACATGTGAAAATTTGTCAAGTTATAGTGTGAAAGGTCACAGAGTATGTCTAATTTGTGAATAAAATACACCATATGAGCAGTTAAAACATGGAAGGAAAATAATATATCTTTGGCATCGTTGATTTCTATATAAATTTCACTCCTATTATAGATTAAAAAAGGCTTTTAATGGACACTAAGGACATGACATTTCTCCAATTCCATTAACTAGTGTTCATATTTTTTGCGAATGTGAAAGATCTTTATGTACTTTTGAGGGAAAAAGGGAAAGGAAACTATGACTAACATATGGAAGAAGAGGTCAATATTTTTTTTTATCTTCTGTATTGGTGCAAGTTAGATGTGCATTACTATATAGATGTAATGCATGTTGGAAAAAAATGTGTGTGATAGCTTAATTAAAACACTTCTAAATATAAAAGAGACGACGAAGGATGACGTCAATTCTCGTTTAGATATGATTGAAATGACTATACATATAACTCGATTGTGTTCATTTTTAAATTCCATATGTAGCAAAGTTATTGACCCTCAAAAGTTGGATGAATTTTAAGAAGAGATTGTTATAATGAGATACCCACTTGCTTTCTCGTGGTGGTTATCAAAAGGTAGAGTAGAAGATGATAAGAGAAAAGCTTAAAATACATTCTGCTTTTGGCGATGACGATGGTAGTGCATATTCAATTGAATCTCCATCCCCACCATCCCACCATGATAAAAAAAGGAAGTAGTTTAGTCTAAAGAATTTAGGAACATGGACTTCCATAGTGGGTAGTTGAGCGATTTGTAAATAAACGTGTTTCAACAATTTAATTTAAAACTTTTAATTTAATTTAAAGTCTTCTAATTTATGATGCAATGTGCTAGGATTATCTAGTTTAGTAACACACCTAGGGTAGTTTTCATTATGGTCAAGAAGATATGTTTTCTTCTCTTAGAGAACCTGGACACCATGGACATGTTCGTACTACAGGATATGGTGTAGGGATTCAATATTAATTTAGATCCTCATTGTAACGCCAATCCCATTCACCCACTACACCTAGTGAGAAGTACCTGCAACAACTAAAGGCTGACCTCAAAGATGAGCTATGAAAGGAGATGAAACAAGATCAACTAGAGATGATGCAAGGGTTTGACAAATGGCTAGAGAGCTTACTACTCTTGCATAAGGTCCCCATTGTAGTAAAACCTGACCTTTCTCCTATTGTCAGAGTTAACACTAAAGGAAGTTATTCAACTGCAATTGAAACTAGAGATGACATTGACTTCGGTTGCCAATGTGAGTTGTACACATTGGTTGATTATGTATGTTCGTTCTGATTGGTGGCCCACTGAAAGTGCTTTGAAAGTTTCACCATGTTACATGGTCAACCCTCTCCCCTCACATTTGTTACAAGTTATGGTGGAGATGGTATATTACGGTGATGTTGTAGTTCCTGTACCTACCGACATCGGAGGTTGGTATTGTATCAGAAGCATTGCAAACCTTCATTGCCTAGCCCAAACATCTCGTTAGGATGACATCAAGCACTTTGGTTTATATCTCCACTAGTATTGTTACATATGTAGTATATATTATGCTAACTAATGTCAGTGTTGGTTTTGTGTGTTGTAACATGAAACGAAGTTGCATGTGAATAAAAAGAAAATATTGTTTGTCAAGTATCCAATGGTCACATATAAGGAAGTTTCTACAACCATAGAGACAAACCTAGTGGAGATTCCTTAGGATGCTACTATTTTTGACAGAGATACAATTTTCGATTGTACATAAATAGTTCTAATTTGTTAGAAGTTTGTAACAAGGAATCAAGAGTTAAACATATATGTTTTGCAATTATGGATGATGTAAGTTTGTAAAAGGAAATTAAGAGTTCAAAATAATTTTTATTTGTTGCCTATGTGATATTAATAATGTATCAAACTTAGGTACTTGCATGGTTTGTGTTTAGAAGCGGGAAAGCATGACACATACGAGTTTGTAGACCCTCAACTCATGATCCTAGTGGGTAACAAAAGAAAATAAACACAAATGTACATCAGCAATTCAATATTGAATCAAAATAAACAAATTTACCTTGATCTATATATAGATGAGTAAGTCTATCCTTATTTAATAACTCATAATTTTTGCATTTTAAATATGTTTTAACTAATTTTTGAATGCAGACATCATTGGTAGCTCCTACATATATCAGTATGGATCGTACCATTGTATAGTTTTGCTCCTTGTATAAAAATCCTCCAAGTTACTTGAAACATAGTGGAAACGTAAGTTTATATTAAGAAACGCCTACTATTACATTGACCTTGAATACAATGTCATGTTTCCTAACATCAAATGTTCTTATTATTTTTAGTGCTTGTGGTGGACATAATATATTGAGTGGTAGAACAAGTGTCATGACTTAAAAGGTCACATGGATGCCCCTTAAGGTATTTATATGTATCATTCATTTACTTTGTATTATCATTTAATTTATCTAAATAGTTTTCCTATGGACGTAGTGCAATAAACAAATTGAAGACTATGAGTGTGGCTATTACGTCATGCAATGAATGGCATCCATTGTGCAACCTAGTTTTCAAAGAGGTTATGATTAGGTAATATGCTATAACCTACTATTACACATATAAAATAATGCAATTCTTTAATATGTACTAATTTTAACTTCAATTCACATTTGTAGATTTTTTATGTACAACCATTGGATTTAAAATATATACTAATTTTAACTTCAATTCACATTTGTAGATTTTTTATGTACAACCATTGAATTTAAAAGCATTAACCTATCTTAAAAAGCATGAGCAAAGTATTTTATTCATAGATATAAGGATTTATTGTAGTTGAAAAGTTAGAGTACATTAGTTTATAGTTCTTTTATATTTTTATCAACTTTGTTTAGAAGATTAATTAGTTATTATTAGAATTTTTAAATTATTATATCATTTGAACTGTTTGAAGAAACACCGTAAATGTGTTCATGCAAAATTTTGGCAGAATTGTGGTAAAATGGAATTGTAAATGCAACTTATTTTTTTTAAAAAAGCCATTTTTAACTATGGTTGTGTCTCAAACCGTCATTGTATCTCACATTTCCTTTTATCTTTTATTTCTCGATAGACCCTTTAATGATCGTTCTAATCCTAAACGTCATCGTATTTTTTCCTTTATTTTTATTTTTGGAGTAGCTTTTAAAAACATTTTTGTTATAAGTCGTTTGTATAAAATTTTATATTCTTTTACGTAAATCATGCTTTTAACGATGATGTATGGAAAGTGTCGTGGTTTGGAATTTTAATAATAACTATCCAAATAATTATCTTTCAGACTTTTAACGACAAACAATTCAACTACGGTTCTAAAACAATTTTAGGATGAATATTTTAACTGTCATAAAAACAGTTTTATGTAATAGTGTTGATTAATTTTCATTTCAATAGAATTTTTTATTAACAAGTTACTTAATGTATATCTTCTCTCTTCAACATTTTTAATTATGAGTTTTACGCAATATTTGTTTTAAATATAAGAAACTCAAAAATAATTTCTTAACAACCCAAAATTATACTCTAAAATAAAATTTATTGAAACTGGCATAATATTGTAATTAACTATTCAACATTATTTGTAAATCAACAATGAAGATATCTTTCTTCCATGTCTATTTTTTTTTTTTAAAGATGAATAATCAAACTTTAGATCCTCATTTAAAAAAAATGCAATTAATATGTTAATGTTTCAAAATTAGCAAATGAATCTAGCGTTTTATTTGAGAATTATATAGAAAATCACATAGATATATCATCACTTATTTCAAAGAAACCCTGCTTCTTTTAATTTCTTATTCAATATCATGGAATGTGGTTAGCATTTTCCATAAATCAAATCTCCTCTGCAAATGGAGACCTCACATTCACCATCTATTAACTTGATGGTAATTCAGTAGTTAATCATTTGGAATAAAAAAAAAGTCATGTTGAATCTTCATTGTGTAAAAACTCATGAACCTAATAAGGATAGTTACAGTTCTCCAAACAAGACTAGTTTATGACTAATTAAAAGGAAACAGTCATTACTTATTTTAGTAGAGTTTAATTTCAGCAATTAGTGCATAACACACCTTTTCCTTCAAGTTGTAATTTGCATAAAGATAAGCACAAAGAAAGTTAGTTGATTTTTATTGTGTAGTTTTTATGTGATGTTCATATAGTCCCATAACAACAAAAATGGGCAGCAAGCAGGCATATCAGCCTCTATACAAATAGCCCCTATACTAAGTATAACACATAATAAATATATAGTGGCTGAATTCATTGTCTTAAAGTATCTTCTCATGTTTATAATCTGTATTGTCCATCCTCTATGCAGGAATGGCCTTGAAAATATCATCGAAACTGTTCTGATCTGCAAATATGTCCAGGAGAGACAGTGCCTGAAATAGTTCAGATATATACAATTTAGTTTATCATGCACACACTTTAAGCAAGTAAATACATGTTTGTGTGGATTCAAACTCAACATCTTAAATGTTAAACTAAACACATTAATATCTTGAAGAAATTGATGCTTACCTCAGGCACACTCAGCTCAAGACGAAACTTAGGACCATCATAGTGATGAAGAATTGGTCTGAAGGAATCCTCCTCCAGTGGCTCACAAACTTTCCTAGTAATCACTTGAACCTGTAAGCATCATGTATGGAAAATTCATAAGATTTACCAAAACCAAGTAATATGATTCGAGTTTAATCACTACTTTCGGTACTGTGAACTGATCAGAAATCATCTTTAAATCACTTTTTAAGATAATTGTTGTGAAACTCAATAAACTTTCATGGATAAATAATTAGTATAAGTTGTGTAAATATGATACAATCAATTAGATGATAAATACCTGAGCGGGGAAACGAGATTCACCAGGGCACTTCTTGTCCTCCCAAGCTACTGGATCAATATTGGTTCCTCCAAAACCTGCAGCCTGAACAAAGCCAAAACCAAGCAGTTATTATAATTGATTCATTAATTGATTTCCGAAAAAAATGAAGCATTTTCATCAAATTGAAGTGAAGCCACAGACTAAAGAAGGAAAGTATATACATACCTCGAAGATACCATGGAGTTGGTGAGTGGAGTAGTTATAAAGAAAAAGGGGCAACCCTGGAGTTATTGTTCTAACTGAATCTCTATATCGTGGAGGCAGACCTGCAAAGCACAAAAGAAAAAGAAAATGATCAACAAAACCATTTGGAATCACAAAGGAAGAAGAGACAGCAAACAGTGTGTTTCTATAATAAAATTGTTATTGATATCTCGGTGAATTCCTGAAAAGATTTAGAAAAACAGTAAGATTTGTTAAAGAGAGGGGACTCACCAAAGAGCTGTCTTTTGAGATTCTCTGCCATGGTATCGTTGTTGCAAACAAAGATGTAACCTCCAATGGTTTCATTCTTAGGCAGAGACTCTGCTGGTGGCAGTGTTTTGAATTTTTTCTCAGAAGCAGTCTTGGTGGCATCGTTATTAGTGTTGTTGTCCCCATGCTTTTTGTTGGTGGTGTTGTTGTTGTTCTTCTTGGAAGTTTTGGGTGTGTGGAACTGATCTTCAGCCTTAAAGAATGTCTTGTAGCCCTTGAGATTGGTGTTGAGATGGTGGTTGTTGTTGTTGCTGTTAAGGTTAAGATTAAGATAAGGGGAGGATGGGGTGTTGGAATAGATTCCCTTGTTGAAGCCTCCAAGAGTGTTGTTGTTAAGGTTAGGATAAGAGGAGGTGGTGTTGTTGTTTGAATAGATTCCTCCCTTGTTGAAGCCTCCAAGTCCAAGATTGTTGTTGTTTTGAGGGACAGAGAAAAGGGTTCCATTGGAATTGGTTATGTTCCAGCCATCATTGAAATCATGAGACTTTGAGGAGTTGTTGTTGTTGTTGTTGATGAGATCAGTGGAACTGACATCAAAGTTCCTCCTCTGATCAGGCCTCTTGGAGCTGTAGCTGTTGCTCCAAATGGAAAAATCATTGAGAGAGAGATTGGCCAAACCAGATTCAAGCCTCAACTGGTCACTGAATTTCCAGAAGTCATTGTTGTTGTCCATGGTCAATGAACAATTGTTGTTGTTGTTGTTATTGTTGAGAGAGAGAGAAAGAGGAGATGATGGTTGGAGAAAAAGAGAGAAGAGAGCTGTTAAATAAAGATTGATGAAAGGTGCGAAATTTCCAGGAAAGTTAACAAATGGGGTAGGCCATTATTTTTTGCGCGTATAATTGTCAAAGGGTGATTTCGATACAAGGAAACTGGTAGGAACCAAATTTTATATACAAGCTTACAATTCTCTTATATTTTCTTCTATACAATTACGCATTGTCATATTTTTAGTCTTCAGATACCGAGTGTCACTGACTTTTTCATCAGACTAATTTACTGGTTTAGTTTACAACTATGATAAACTACGTTTTTTAATTAATTAGACAAAAATATAGCAGGATAACCTAACATTCTGTGAAAATTTTAGAATTATTTATAGTTAACTACCTAAAAAGAAAATGTATATGAAAATAAATGACTACTAAAATTTTAGTATACTCAAGCATAGGATGATGTAATTTATTATAAAAACTAATTATATAATAATAATAATAATAATAATAATAATAGTTTTACATTAATGTATTAGTAAAAATGCATTTCATTTAGTTATTAAATAATTTAATTATTTATTTAAACACAATAAATAAACTATTCTGAGACATAATTTCAACCGTTTAGCGAACAATGTTTTAACGACTATTATACATACAGAATATAAAATATGTGTTGGAAAATATAGTATAATTCAAAGGATTATTTATTAACATTAGTATATCAATTAATTTATTAAAATCATGTTGACAAAGATTTAGGTAAAGGTAAAAAAGGAAAAAAAATATATGAAAAAAATTGAAAGACCAATCTGATTATTGATTGATATTTGTTATAGATGTAATAAAGAGTTTAATATAAAACAATTAAATATAGAGTATAGTTTGCTACCTATTGAAGGATTAAATATGCTTTTTGTCCTTCTTTTAAATGAAAATTAGAATTAATCCATTTCAAAAATTTAGTTTAATTTAATCTTTCAACTTTAAAAATGCATAAATTTAATTATTTTAACCAAATTTTGTTAAATTTAGTTGACATTTTAAATGTGTTTCATGATAACATTTACACTGTTTGATACATTTCCGCTTCAATGTTAGTTAATAAACATGTTTGAAATATCAAATAAATTTTACAAAATTTGATTAAATGACTAAATTCATATATTTCTAAATATAAGAGACTAATTGGTCTAGAATTTTAAGGAGAGACTAATTCTAATTTTTATTTAAAGTTAAGAAATCAAAACCATATATAACCATATATAACCATATATTTAAAGTAATCTCTAAAAAAATTATATTAGTAGTTAGTGGCATATTTTGAGAAAATATTATGTGAGAGTTAAAATAAATGTAATTTTAAAAACAACAAATATATAAATATATTAAAATTAAAAACAATATTTTTTATTTATGTATTATTTTATATGTGTGAAGAAAAATTGGGGGTCAAAGGCTGTTATTTGTAAAGCAATCCGTCACTCTTGGTAGTTTTTTTACATTTTGTTAATTAGTCTATAAAATTTTCTTTATGCGAACCTTATGATGTTATTTATGTCATTGAGTATGTTTGGAAGCATAGGTTCTCACTCCTTTACTGAAATGCGATTCGATTTTGGTGTGCAATTATTTTTCTTTTCAAATATAGTTATTTGGATTCTTAGAAGTAAATGAATGGAATATTCAACTCTTTGTAGAGAAATAAGAGATTTATAGTTTCACAAATTTTATTAAAAAAATAATTGTGCTCATAAACTGACTAATTTAAATTTAATAAACAGACCAAATTTGAAATGGTATTCTGTTTTACCTTTTAGCCTTTGATTGATTTTTTTTTTCCATAATAGATATCAGTTTTTAATATATAGGAGAACTTAGTTTTAGTTAAAAATTTGTCATATATTATTTGTTTACAAGTTTGGTTTGGCTCTAAAATTGTTTATATATATATATATATATATATATATATATTAATAATATTTTTATATGATGATAAATAATAAATGTGTTTTGGTGTAAGATTACTGAGATTGAAAAAAATATATAATAATATCCATCTTTAACTTTTGATAAAAAGAAAAAGGAATCTCAATAGTTTTGGTTTGTTGATTGTTTCCTAGGATGGGGAGTGTCGCTTAGCCTGAAAGAAAAAAAGTAAGTTTGACGAGGCAAAGCGCGTTTAGAAAAGAAGACAAAGAGAGCGTTGTATGTGTGGTTTTATTTTTTTTGTCGGCTTTTCTAGAAGCTGCAGTTGAGTTTCTGGTTGAACTCTGGTCCCACCTATGACTTTGAATGCAATAAAATTACTTTCTTATTTTTTCAGTTTATTTGTAACTCTTAAATTAGAAATTATATTTACATTTTTTCTGGTTAAGCACAGATTTTGTTTTTCTTTTATCCGCGATTATTATGACGTTTATCGTTTTCGTACTTTTATTCTCCTGTTTAAACAAAATCTACAATTTTTAATTCAATTTTTAATTTTGCATTTTTTTTCATTTTAATTAATTAAAAGGGTATTTTCAGTGAGTATTTTAGATTTAAGATTCGATTGGATCAGAGTAAAACAAATAAAAGATACTTCAAATTAAAATGGTTTTAACGAAGGGTTCTTTTTATGTCAATTTTATGTCACCCAGGTTAAAATTTTCATTAAGTTATTTATTTAGGATTTTAATTTCTCCCGCTAAACAGTTTGTTGTGAAAGTGTGAGTTGGGGTTTTTACGAATTCAAGAAATTAATTAATAGTTGAAAATTTTTTATTCTCTTGTAATTAACAAAGATTTTAAAATCTCTGTTAAGTATTGTGAATTTAAAACTCTGGTTAATTACACTACACTGAGTTTTAGAACCTTCGTACAATATCTTATGTTTTGAAACTTCCATAACATATTATGGTTTTGAAACTTCCGTAAAATATCACCAGTTTCAGAACTTTCATAAAATAACTACTTTCAAAACTTTTATAAACTACCACCGGTTTCAAAACTTCCACAAACTACCATAGATTTTAAAATTATTAATATTTTTTTACTTATCTATCATTTATGTATTCATATATTTTTTCAACCACAATCGTTTACATTTATTATGTTTTTTTACTATATTTGATGAAGTTATACATAAATAGATATAACACTCATTAAATTGACAAGTTATTTATAGATAATTAAAGTATATCAAAGTATAACAAGTAGACACATTAAAATTAAAATTCAAATACAATATTAGTAAACAAAAACTTGCAAAAACTGTCATGTGGCATGTTTATAATGTATTTTCTTGAATGCTTGGAATGTGTGGATATCATTGTATATTTTTGTGCGTGTGATTAATAAGAAAAATGAGATATTTGGTATAGTTTGGAGTGTTGGCTTGAATCTTAGAGGTGGTCAGTAACTATTAACATTGAGTTGGGAAAGGAAAAGGTTGGAGGTGAAAAATTGTGAAGTTCAAAAATAATTTTTATTACTTCTATGATATGTTTTCATTGCTTGTTAAGGGGAAAATATAGAAGTTTTGTGTTAAGTAAACAATTGGGTTTGGAAGAGATGAAAGAGCAACATGAGGTTTGGGAGAAAGGGGGAAATCAAAATTTTGTTTAGAATGTGAAGAGCAAAGAAGCATAGAGCAAAGACAGTGGTTTTGTTGCAGAAATTCCAGGTAAGGGGAGCTATCCTTGCGTATTGTTATTGTGTGTGGATAAATGTTTGAGGTTTGGATTATGAAAAGCTGAGATGTGGTCTTATGGGAGAATGGTAATTTTAGTAGATGAATCTATGGTTACATTTTGGGATTCTTAAGGTAAGGGGTGTTAAGCTTTGTTCTTCTTGATTTTATGAACGTGTATTGAGTGTGGGTTTTCTCCATAGAATTGTAAGGAAAAGTACTTTATTTTATTTTTTTTGTTTTGTGTTGATGGGGTATGGAGTAAAATGGTGCTTTCTTTCTTTTGCAAATGGTGAATCATGATGGGTTAGTGATTTTTTTTTTAAAGATACATGTATATTCGGTGGTGTGGATGAATCCATGTTGTACTTTGGAATTAATTTTTTTCCTCTTACAATTTTGTGATATTGTGGTCAAGACAAATTTCACCTCTCCTCCCGCCAGGCCCTAAGTCTCGAGTTTTGGGTTCGGCAGGCACTGGTTCCCTACCACAAGGTATGACGTCCTAACTATTATATAAATAATTATTATTTGATAACAAAATATATATATTCCATTACAGTACAAAACCCTAAATATATATATATATATATATATATATATATGTCAATAGTTACATTTATGTAATTATTCATGAAATATTACAAAAATATGTATTTTGTATAATATTAAGAGTTTTACATCACAATAGAAGATTATCTATATTTGTAATATCTCTTAAAGATATTAATATAAATTATCCACAAGTCAATCTTTAGAAGATCCCCTAAATTTTCCGAATAGCTCTCATTAAGCAAATTCCTCTTCCACTCGTACAATAGGTACATATGAAAGAAAAATGAGAAAGGAGTGAGGTCTTTATAAGCCTTAAATATTAATCTTAATAAACTCAACAAACAATACAAGCACTAGGGGCCTAGAATTTGACCTACAACCACAAGACTCAAATTCAACTTATCATACATATGGATCCATATACAACTTTTGATTATCCATTATGAACATCAAAATTTATTTTGGGAAATGATTAGATAGTTGAGGATTTCTCATGAAAACATCAGTACAATCATAATTATTTCTTTCTTATGAATTTTAGCCATTTACAGGCCCATTAAAAAGACATATATCTCACTACCTAACCTTGGCGATGCCGAGCAAGTATCGGGTAGTCCCAAGTTTGGCCTATAAATATCCTAGTTAATGGCGTTATTCTGAACTATCCAAATACTCACCTACTTGGTAAAACTTCCTTAGACCCCACCATGGTCCCTGTCTTTCTTCCCATAGTGTACTAAATAGTGACTTCGCAAGTACAAACACTCTAACATTGGTTTTCTTAACTAATATATTATTGGACATATTCAAAGATCATAAAATGTGATGACTATCAAGTTATGTCATATTTGACCTAATAATATATATACACCATACACAAAGAATATAAAATAACAATAAAACATATAGGTAACTTTCTTTTATCCAAGCTCATTGAATAAAATAATATTTTCTTTTACTTTATTTTTATATTTTTCAAATTATAAAATAATGATAAAACAAACTAGGAATCGAAGCAAGAACTTCAAATAATTAACTATATACAAATTAGAATGTTATAAAATAAAATAAATTATAAATTAATATAAAGATTCGTGCAAAACTGGAGATAAATGAAATGAAATGAATGAATAGGACCAGTATGTAATGAGAGGTAATTAAATAAAATAGATAAACAAGACCAGTGTATAACTGGAGATCAAACTACTCATTCTCTATTTCTTTCTTTTATCCTCACGTAACTCTTCCTTTTTGTTCACTCTTTCACATTCTTATCACTTGAAACCTATTTATAAACCAACATTTTGTAAGTAATCATTGCATTAAATGTAATACATGTGCATAATATCATCTTATCTCATCTTTCCTTCATCATCCATTTCATTCATCCATTTACAAGTCATGCATGTGCCAAAAAATGAATGCATGCATTAAATGTAATGTTATTATGTATTAAGATAAGATTCCTTTCATTAATGAAGAATTATATCTTCTCTATCTTTTTTTTTCTTTTTTTATATCATTTATTTTTATTATTACTTAGTTATAATATTTTTTTAAAGCTACTTGATTTATTATTATTATTATTTATAACGTTCAAACTACATTTAGATAAAATATGAAACCTTAAAAATAGAAGATTTTCTAAATCTTATTTGTAAAGATGAGGATAAAATAAATAATATAGTTATTTAAAAGTAGGGATATTACATTTCCCCCCTCCTTTAAGGAATTCTGTCTCCGAAATTCACTTGGTTGTAAAAAGATGGGGATAAACCTCTCTCATATTACTTTCTAATTCCCAAATTGTATCACCGTCATATTGCTCACTCCACAATACCTTCACCAAAGGTATGTCTTTTCCTCAAAGTTGTTTAACCTTTGATCTCCAATCCTCACAGGAAACACATCTTAAGTAAGGTTTTCTTGTATTTGTATTATATCAGGTTCTATCACATGAAGAGGGTCAAGAATATATTTACGAAGTTGAGACACATTAAAAACATTGTGAAGTTTCAAAAGGTTTGGAGGTAAAGCAATTTGGTATTCGATAGAACAAATTCTTTTAAGGATTTGATAAGGATTGATAAACTTGGGTGTAAGTTTTCTAGATTTGAGAGCCCTACCAACCCCAATTACAAGTGTAACTTTCAAGAACACATGATCTCCTTCTTCAAACTCAAGGGGTTTCCTTCGTTTGTCATAGTAACTTTTCTGCCTATCTTGAGAAGTTTTCATCTTTTCCCTAATCATTTATATTTTATCAATTGCTTGTTGAATTATCTCTAGACCCCAAACTAAGGAATTTCCATTCTCATACCAACACAACAGGGTTTTACATCTTCTGTAACATCCTGCTAGGATATTACAGATTTTTCGTAAAATAAAGAAAATAATAAACACGTCGCATTTAATAATACCTCATTTTCCAAAACGCGGGAAATTAAAACTTTATTAAATAAATAAAGAGTACGCAAAATCCATAACTTACAAAACCAGAATATTAGAAAAGCACCCATAAGGGTTTACAACTTTATTTTAAAACCAATAAATAGAAATATAAGCATAAAACTCCCGAGCTATCCCCTCTCTATACCTAAGCTCCATTAGAACCACCTGCATCAACATCATCTGCTCACGTATACTGCGTATGCGATCATCGCCAAACATAAGCAGATAGGGTGAGCTTAACAGATAAAACATACAAAAATTGTATTAACAGATACAATCACATTTATATAAGCAACACAATCATCCCAATGAATCCCATTCTTTTATCTCATAACACTGGCCGCCACCAGGTTATTCAGGTTCTACATCTTCTAGTGATTACTTCAAGATGACTTGCTGCCATACCTATCGGCCACAACCGATAGAGCATGTGTGGGAAACCATGTTACAGATCATACACCGTAACGCTAGGTGGAGTTCCCAAATACGAACATATTTCGCAACGTCCCAAGACTACCAAACTCATCAGTGAACTATTGAGGAGGGCCTCGCCAACCCGAGCCACAACTCAAGAGTTCCTCGTGTTCATCCGCCATCCCGAGCCACAACTCAAGAGATGCTATTCCGAGCCACAACTCAAGGAATACCACGTGCTTTAACCCTTATCCCGAGTCACAACTCAAGGGATACGTGTCGAGCCACAACTCAAGGAACACCAACAATCCCACCTTTAAAGCATCACCAAAAGCATTTTAGGTCACGACTACAGAACCAACAACCAAAGGTTACAATAGTAAAATCGCCTGGCGGGGGACACGTGCTGCCAGGCGCTGCTAGCTTCCAGACCGCCTGGCGGGGGACGCGTACTACCAGGTGCACAAAGCCTCTGATTAGTTCTTGCTGCAGGCACCGCCTGGCAGAAAGGCCCTCACCGCCAGGCGCACACGACCTAGCAGCTCCCTGTTGAAAGGCTATTGCTTGGTAGAACCACTCATGCAGCTAGGCGTCTACGGTCCAGGTGCTTTCTGTTTTCACGTCTATCGCTTGGCGGATTCCCTCCATCGCCAGGCGCTGTATCAGAACAACAGAGCCTTCTGGTTTATGTTCTCTAACTCGGATTATCCAATGCTAGTAGACTTCTAGCACCCAGTGTAAAACTCACCAAATTTATCATGTCATATCATTTTTGATAAGTTGGGCTATTTACTAATGTGTCTCCTGTAACACCCCAGATGGATGTTACTAGATAAAGCATATTTCGTAAAATTTCTTTTGGAAATTCAGACATTAATTAAAGTTCCCAAGTGCGGGAAAATTTAAAACTTTTCTCGCGATAATCCAATCATACTACTCTATCTTTATTACATGTTCTTAATAGATAAAAGCATCATAACGTCTATTACAAAATGCAGGAAAATAAAATATAATGAAAAATCTCCCATCGTCAGCCCCGCTCTGTCGCTAAGGATCAGCGTTCTCACCTGAATTCACATCTGCTCCCACGTAACAAGTCACGTGATCATCGCCAAACACAAACACACAAACAAGAAGGGTGAGCTGAGAAAGAAAAATAATACAAACAATAAGATAATAAGAATTGACCCTCAGCCAATATAACTTAGCCAATTTTAGTTCATTGACCTTTTTATAACATTATACCCCCAATCTCATAACCTATATGAGAAAGATCCATTCACAGCCTTAGTCCTTAGGGATTATCATGCTCCCACGAACCTGTTCGCTCGTGGTCCAACTCTACGGACCTCCCCGTCCGTAGTCCAACTCTATGAACCTGCCCGCTCGTAGTCCAACATGCGTGAACACCTACTATGAACCTCCCCGCTCATAGTAGCCTCAAGTGTGAGCACGGAACATACGAACCTCCCCGCTCGTATCCCCACACAAAAGTACAACAAATACGGACCTCCCCGCCCACATCAATCACGCATCTCAAATCTCCATTACGAACCTTCCCGCTCGTAACTAATCCAGCATGTCCCTGACCAAACCCTCAAGACCATTGATGTCAAACGCTACAAAATAATATATTGTCCGCACGCCATTGCCTGGCATTGCCTAGGCACCGCCATACGAAGTTGCGTTGCAGACCGCTTGGCAAAAAGCTCTCGCCGTCAGGCGCCAGGCACTTCCAAAAATCATAGCACATATCGCATAAATCAATTATTCATACACAGAGGTATACATTCACAATTGAGACTATGCTAACACTTGAGTTTATTCAAGAGTACTCGATAATTTAAATAAAGTCGCAATCATCGCCCAATAAGACATAATCTTTAACTTTTAGGAATTACACATTTTAATACTCACTTCATCTAACCTTCATCTAACCCGATGTAGTCCGCATAATAGTATTTAAATACTTTAAGTTTCCACCACTGCATATACATTATATACCTTGGTTACTTTTATAATTATTAAAATCTTATACCTCCCTCCAAATAAATAATAATAAAAAACTATAATGACATATTCCTTATGCACTGTCCTGATCTATAGAACTACTGAATCCGAATTTTTCTTTGCCCTCTACACGTAATTAAACTATCAAGCATCACAAAATAAAAATCTGCACTTTTATTACAAATCCAAAACAAGCCATACTTATAAATTAAGATAAACTTTAACTTTTATATACTTTATACATTGTTCCAAAATTAAGTCAACTTAATTGATGCGAATTAAAAACACTCAATATACTAAAAGCCTATGAATTATATACATCCTATTAATTATTGATAACTAGGCAACCCTGACTACTAATATACTAAAATAATATTTCTATAATTATACCCATTGCCTTGCACTTTCACATACATAGAAAATTTACCTGCCGCATGATAGCATATTCACTACCTGTTATCCCACCTAAGATTTACATCCAATAATTTATATATATATATATATATATATATATATATATATATATATATATATATATTTTTCATTATATA
>Ga0214544_1006611_pt1 | contig 21168 bp, 3 predicted proteins | sample CNSS3metaG_FD_160074 | JGI IMG/M metagenome (GOLD analysis project Ga0214544, IMG submission 160074) | Root nodule microbial communities from cowpea collected in UCLA plant growth center, Los Angeles, California, USA - CNSS3 | ecosystem: Host-associated > Plants > Roots > Nodule | place: USA...
GAGGTATAGATAAATTATGACAAAATATAAATGAATTTATATTTTAACTTTTTACTTAATAATTTTTTTTTTCATTTAAGCGAGCGTATTATTAAAAAATACTGACAGTTTGTGATAGTTAAACGTTTTTTAAAATATTCATGTGCAATGATTCATTGCTTTAAAAATATCAAGTGTGTATTTTGGTCAAATAATTTTCTTTAATTTTTTTTCTTCAAAGTTTTAAATTACTACTTTTATTTCTAATATTTACTTCAAAACAAAATAATTATAATTATGTTATAAATTTTAAGAGTTTTCAAGATAATATATACGTACATTATATTAAAACAATAATATTTATCACTTAAGGTAATGGTTCTAACTTTTTTTTTAACACAAGCAATTAACTATAGTGTCATACAATATTAAAGGTAAAAGTAATAGTTTTTAATTTAAGAAATAAATTAATAAATGTCAAAATCTTTCTATTACGTACCCATATCGGATGGAACAAAATATTCAAAAAAATTCGTTAGGATAAGATTTACACCTACTTATATATTATGAATTAGTTTTATTTTTAATCGATGTGAAACTTCTAAATAGTAAGATACTCTTGAACGAAAATTTGTGCACAACATGATTATTTAACACAAAAACCAACTCAATTAAAAAAAAAAAGAAAAAAACTCAAATTAAGATCTTACACTTGAACATGCTAAATATATATATACAAGAATTAAATTTTGATGTGTCCGTTCTAACTTGATCGAGCGAAATTTGTATACACAATTTTATTCTCTATTCAAATAGAAAATTCCCCTGAATGAAATAAACTTAAAATAAAAATAGTTTCAACCTCGATAAAAAACAATTATATCAACAACTTGAACAAGTATTTCATTCACCCTTAATACAACAACCACAAACACTTTCCAAAAACTAAATCATGAAAACCAAAAGTTAATAATACACACAAAAATATCATCCTTACATAAAACACATCACCTTGACTAAGCTGTATCTACACAATCCAAATATTTTTAAGGTTATCAAGATTTAACAATCTTTCCTTCTCTAAAAACTTCAACTACTTGTCCAACAAGTTTTGGTATTTAGCACACAAAGCTCAAACTTGTCCATAAATTTATCATTACAACTCTAAACAAGCATATATTCATCTTTACTCATTACATCCCACATGCAAATACCTACTCTTAAACATACAATCATATTAAAAAATATACACATATTTTAAGTAAGATTTTAATCAGTATAATTTTTTTCTGCTCATATTGCTGGGAAAGACTCAAATCTTAAAAAGAATAACATAGTATTGATTTTAGTCACAATTTTTTTAACGAGGGCAAAGTTTATTCTGCATACAAGTGGTGACACGTTTTTTTTTTTATATATAAAATATATAAAATACTATAGCGCATCAACCTAACCCAAACTTTTAAAAATTAATTTAAAAAATAAAAATAAAAAAATTTAAGAAACCCTATGAAGATATGAATATATAATTAATAATAATAATAATATTATTATTATTATTATTATTATATAATAAGATAATTAAAATAATAATACTAGGAAAGTTGCGGTTGAGTGAGCTGAGTGAGCTCATTTCTTTTTCTACACTTCATTTTTAATAATAATTTAACATTTTTTTAAAAATTGATCATAAAAATAGCAAGCTATATGTCAACGCAAGTATTTTATTTCTTAAAGAAATTAAATAATATGTGTCACACGGTTGGTCAAGTAAGATAAACTCGCTGCTGAGAAATTAAGATTAAAACTAATACTTTTAAAAATACAAAAATCAAACGGTATACAAGTTTCGACTGAGAACTATTTCCAACTTAATAATTTAAGAATGAAAACATATTTTTTTTAAAATAAATAAAATACGAAAAAAGGGCAAAACTTTTAGAAAAAAACTATAATATATAAATATTTTAGTTTTAGATAACATAACCTATATAACTAAAATAAAATAATTGGAATATCAAATAAGTTAGTTTATTTTTTAATAATTACAACTATACATAATTTTAGTTCCCATAAAAATAATTATCGGCTGTAGTTTTATAATATTTTCCATTTTAGAATTATTAATTATCAATAGTTTAGTTATATGTATATACAAATAATCATTACTTTATTTTTTATGATTTAAAACTAGTATAAAATAACTATAATTTAGCACACAAATACACAACATTAATTAGCAAATAGATTAATTCTAGTGCATATAATTCAAATACAAAAATTAACATTTTTGAAAATAAAATAATTACATATAATTTTTTTCATTTTTTTATAAAATTTTTATTTAATATTCACTTAAATTATAAAAATTTACAAATAGAAAATAAATTTTAAGCGTCTAATAAATTTTAAACATTTATAAGAGAGAACAATGTTAAAGAAGTAAATTGTGAAATAATAATAAAATAAATATATTTATCTTATTTTACATTAAATAATCAATATGTTACTTAATTAATATAAAATCATGATAAGAAGTTGTTTTTTCATTAATTCAATTTATTATGATTAACTATTTCAAAACTATTTTTTATATTGTATTTTATTATAATAAAAATATAATTTTATTAATTCATTTACTAAATATTCATTAATATTATTGACATATCCTTTATCATTTATTATTTAAATTACCAATAGATTCATTAATATTACTGGCATTTTGTTTTTTATATTAGTTAATTTACTAATGAAATACGTAATATTGACCACGAATTCTGGTACTATTTTCACCTATTTTCAATCCTATATTCATTTTTCTTTTCCCTAGTTTCCACTTACATTTAAGATAATTTGTATGGATAATACCAGACACGATCTATTAACTTTTCTGATTTTATAATTTTGACTGTTACATTCTTATTTTTTAACTAACTATGGCCATTTTTTGCAGTTACTTTCTGGGGGCTCTGGTGACTGCATTAATTGAGTATTGGTGGGGACATTTTATAATATTAATGAATTATAAATTCCATATTTTGATAATTGCAATAATTTCTTCTGCAAAATGCAATTGCATAATTAATCTGCCAACTCATATAACTATATCACTGTTTCTCCATAAAAAACGTATCCTATATTCTCTTATTTTTCCTTTAAATTATATTACATAGATGCTCTAAGTAAGGAACAACAAGTTGTGTGATTCCCAATCGTATACAAAAGAAAAGAGATTATTTTCTGTAAGATTTAGTTTTTTTTAGGGAGAAACAAAAAGTGCACAAATGTATGAGAAAATAAAAATAGAAATAAAAGGAGATCTATAATACAAATATATATATATATATATATATAAATATATATATATATATATATATATATATATATATATATATATATATATATATATATATATATATATATGTTTGTGGTAGGAATGTTCACTGTATATGTATCAGATTACCTAACTTACAACCAAATTAAATTAGATTGAGTTTTGTTTATGATAAGACTAAATTTGATCAATCCAAATGAAAGTAGCTTATAATAATTAACCTATACCCAGCATAAGACTCATTAGATAGTGGATTATATTTTAAATTAATTTAAATAAGCTTATTATAACTTGATTTATAATTTATTTAAAATATTAAATTAATGTTTTACAAATTATATTATTTTTCAATTAAATTAGTACTTAAAAATTATAATTTGTAATAAAAATCATCAAAAAAATTAGTTAAACTGTATTAAGTTTAACATAAAAGAAAATCAGAAATGCAAACCTATCCCAAGACAATATTTTACATTGGATTATGTAATGGATTTAATGTTACTAAAAATTTTGATTGTAGATAGTGGAAATAGATAATATATGTCTGCGATCAATTTAAATAGTCTGTGAACATGAAATAACTAAAGTTAAATGCACAAAATTTCCAAAATTTATAATTGTAAAAAAAGTAAATATTGAAAAGAGATAAGATAAGTGAGGTACAAATCTGCTATTGGTATACCTGATTTTTTTAAATTGAATTAAACTTAAAATTTATTTTTAATATATTCAAATAAAATTAAGTCAAACAAAGTTGAGATAAAAAAATAGGTTCATTTCAACTTAATTTTTGCTTAAACAAACTATTTTCACTCAATCAAAATCTAATTAATATATTTCAAGTAAAAAGTTTCGTAATCTAAGTTAATATTAAGAAGTTATAAAATTAGTCTAGCAATAAAAATTTAAAAAGGACGACGAGAAACATCGTAGGTTTGAACTAACTATTAATATTTACGGATAAAAATATATATATTTTTTCTAAAACTAATTCAAGATTTTAAAATTGTTATTTTCATCGAATTGTATATAATCAGCTGTATTATATTAAAATTAATTCAAAAAATTGTTGTCTTTTTTAATAATAATCACGGCTGCATAGTCTATCACCAATAAAGTGATTAAACCGTTGTCTAATATCTTGACTATTGTTTTGCTATTTTATACAACATATTTAATTTGTTATGTAAACTAAAAAAATTGGTACAGTGCAGTTTAACAAAATTATAAAACATGCCATCACTATTTTCCACATTACCTACCTCTGACTACTAGTATTATCTTAATTTAGCATTATACTGGATTAAAGCTAAAGGTAAAAGAAGTGATTTCGAAGAAAATATGTTCGAGGAATCAAACGTTATTTACGACAGAGTTAAATATATGTTTTTAGTTTTTAATTTTTTAGTAAAAATTAAAATTAATTTTTAATTAAAATTTTAGATTAATTTAGTTTTTATGTTTAAAAATATATAGATTTAATCGATTTAATCACATTTTATTACATTTATTTAATATTTTAAACATGTATATTTATCTGTTGCAACTTTTTATCATCAACTAAAAACATCATAAAAAACTTCAAAATAAAACCATACATACCCAACAAACAAACAACATACGCCATGGTGTATTAGTATAATGTAACCATGATAAAAAGAAATAGACACCCATCCATATACAGCAAATAAACCACCCTATAGCTATATCACTCCAAACAGTACCCACTAATTAATATTGGTGTTGCTCTTTTCAATTATAATCAACTTAATCTAACTATAATAATTATATGATAAAAGTTAAACTAATATCAAAGATTTCAACTAAACTAGCTAAATCAAATTAAACAAACGAACATATAGAATTTATTATTATAGCCACGACGTTGATTGATCCAGAAAAAAAAGAGAAAAAAAAAGGAGAAACAAAATGTGGTTGATCACTGCAGTGGTAGTGGTGGGGTTTAGCTCACATGTATTATGGACAAAATTATGGTGGCAGTTCCAAAATTATGGATAAAATTCTCACCAAACTAGTCTTAATAAAACTTCATTCTTTGTAGAATAGAATAACTATGTTCACTCATGCAAACAGAACACTATACATGTTCACTCCAAAGCTTCATAAATTCCAATTAATTCAATTAATTCATTGCTTGTGCACCTCGTGAATTGATTTTGGAATAGAAAAATTCATAAAATTGTGCACCCTAAATCTCATAAAAATCAATAATCTCACAAAGGAATCTATATGACAAGTTCAATCGTCTTGCACTCCTTTTCCTCGTTTCCCCTTACAAAAACTTACTCAATCAAAAATTTCTTAGCTATAGAAATCACACTAGATGGTAACGAAACATTACCTATATCGAGTGCGGCAAAGATGCCACGAAAAGCACGAGTGCAAAATGAGTGTTGGGCGCTAAGTGCAGAATAAGTGTGGAACGAGCGCGGAACGAGGACGAAACAAAATGCACGAGTGAGGGTGCTGAGTGCAGTAAAAACAAACGGTGTTCAGTGCGGTAGAAACCAACAGTGTTCAGTGCGGCAGAAACGATTCTTGAATCAGGAAGAATGGGCGCTGATGAAGAAAGGAATGTGAAGGCGCCAATTTTTTTTTTTAATTAAAGCAAGAAAACACTAGACAACACTATTTAATTACATGCTCTCTATTAGTATCCCAACACATAGCACTTATCTCTACAAACGCTTTCTTTTGATTTACTGAAGTTTGTAAAAAAAAAAAAATAGAGAGCGCTCATTCAGAAACGAACAGTGTTTAATGCAACAGAAACGAGTCTTAGATACCAGAAAGAATGGACACTAATGAAGAAAGGGATGTGAGGGCGCCAACTTTATTTTTTTAATTAAAGCAACAGAACACTAGACAACACTCTTTAATTACATGCTCTCTATTAGTATCCCAATACATAACACTTATCTCTACAAGTGACAACCAACACTCTTTAATTACATGCTCTCTATTAGTATTTCAATACATAGCACTTATCTTTACAAGCGCTTTCTTTTGATTTACTAAAGTTTTTAAAGAAAAAATAAATAAAAAATAGAGAGCGCTCATTGAGAAACGAACGATGTTCAGTGCGACAGAAACGAGTCTTGGGTACCAGAAAGAATGGACATTGATGAAGAAAGAAATGTGAGGGCGCCAACTTTTTTTTTTAATTAAAGCAATAGAACACTAGACAACACTCTTTAATTACATGCTCTCTATTAGTATCCCAATACATAGCACTTATCTCTACAAGCGCTTTCTTTTTATTTACTAAAGTTTTTACAGAAAAAAAAAAGAAAATAGAGAGCGCTCATTCAGAGTGTGACAGAAATGAGTCTTGGGTACCAGAAAGAATGAGCACTGATGAGAAAAGGAATGTAAGAGCGCCAACTCTTTTTTAATTAAAGCAGCAAAACAATAGACAACACTCTTTAATTACATGCTCTCTATTAGTATTTCAATATATAACACTTATCCTTACCAGCGCTTTCTTTTGATTTATTAAAAAAAAATTAAAAAAAAATAAAAAATAGAAAGCGTTCATTAAAAAAACATGTTGTTAATGTGAAGTAAATAAATAGCGCTTATTTCAACGAGTTCTCTCTTTTGAGCCCGTGTTTCTATAGAAAGCGGTTTTTTAATTAAACACTCTCTAAAGTGCACTATTTGATATTTTGGCATAGTGTAAAAATAAAACACTAACCTATATTTTCTAACTATATCCTTAATTTATTATTGTTTAATCCTATCTGCCCCGTGGTCACATTGATCTTAAATCTATCTATCTTTGTTCAGAGAGAAACTCTCAATTATACAATTCATAGAAGATTGACCGAAAAAAGTACGAAAATGAAAGGAGGGAAGTTACCACAAACCCCTTTATATTCCATTAACTAGAAGAAGGAAGCACGAGCCTGCAACCACTGCAAGTCAAACCAACTGTTTCTGAGGATAATTATAAACATCATGTTACCTTATATCAATCATGTTGCTCTGTTTTCATTTCCTTTGTCCTTTTCTACGTAAAATATTATATCTATTCAAATGAACACATTTTAGGTGCCATGATTTACCGTTTATAAAACTCCACCAATCAATGTAAAAAGGGTAGAAAGTTAGACAAAAAAATATTGGATATAATGTAAATAAGGAAATAATATGAAATATTATGAAAACAAAGAGTGATTTGACAATAAAAAGTTTGCAATTTTGCCTAAAAAATTATATAAAAAAGTTTATAAGTGTAGCAAAAAGAATTGTAGGAAAAAGTTGCAGTTTTTTTTGTCAAAAAAATAATAATATTTTTATTAAATATCAATTAATATAGTTTTGAGGTGTGAACATACATATATATGTTGTGCTTTATTTTACGTTTGATGTGTTTATGTTAGAAGAGATTATCTTCCTATTATATTATTTTTTTAAAATAAAACTGTAGCAAACTAAGAATTGTTAGAAAAAATTGGAATGCGGTTCTCCTATGTTGGGTTTAGTCCATGGACAACCAACTTTCTGCAAGCCTGGCTAAGGTTTATGTTTTGTCACGAGCTATCCGTTTGTTTTTTACTTGGGAGCCTGTGATTCTGTTGCCAGAAACAACTGTAAAAAAAATAATGTAGCACTGATACTGTATCAACTGGGACAAGTGGAAAAACTGTGAATTGTGTTTGAATTTTGATATGTAAAACTATTGCGGAAGAAGATACAAGGATTACCCTTCGGTCATGGTTTGTTATGAGAATCTACTGTGAAACTAATGTTGACAAATAAATGAGGACTAACCTTTCATAATTGTTATCGTTACATGAGTTAAATATGTTTTTGTTACTTAACTTTCAGTTAAAATTAGAATTAATTCTTCTTTGAAATCTTGACCTAATTTAGTTCTCTAATTTTAGAAATATTTGGATTTAGTCCTTTTAACTAATTTTTTAAAATTTATTTAATATTTAAAAACGTGTTTTATGAAAGTATTTGAGTGTTTATCCCGCTTGACACATTTTCGCTTCAATGTTAGCTAAAAATCTGTCTTGAAATACGTTTGGAACATCAGATAAACTTAACAAAAATTTGGTTAAAATGACTAAATCCAAACATTTGTAAAGTTAGAAGACTAAATTAAGTCAAAGTTTCAGAGATTGACTAATTCCAATTTTTATTAAAAGTTAAGGGACAAAAAACATATTTAATGTTTAATATTGTGACGAGAATCTCTTAATGTGTTTTTTCATTTTAAATTCTTAATCTCTAAAGTTTGGTAATAATTATAAAAGAGAACAAATTTGATATCAAAGACAAAATATATGTAAAATTTATAAAATTATATGTCCATCACAAAATAGTTATCGTAATAAATTAAATTGTTATCAATTATATATAATTACATTATCAAAATTTACGTGACGGTTATAAAATTAATTGACAAATAACATTAATAAAAATAATTGAGTATAAATATCTCGTATTATTTCACGTTATCTCACATATTACGTATTTGAATACGCATATATGCTTTTAAAAAGGAGTTGGTATTGTAAGGACCGGACCTATGACTATAAGAATATGTGGACAAAATGTTTAGGCTTTCGTTTGTAACTTTAATCCTGTCAACTTGATTTCATCTTTATGAGTATCCTTTGACAGTTAAAAAGTTTTGGAAGGGGACCAGGAACAAAGGAGGAAAACATGGGTTTCCATACACTCTGTGGTCTACTTGCTTTTCTTCATTTTGTTTTGCTTTTTGGTAGAAGGGAAGTGTGACTCTGCATTCATAAAAGTGTGCCCCAGAGTTAGGTTTTAGCTCAGAAAGGAAGGTGGGATATAAATAAGATCAGATTTTTTTAATATTATGGTCATCAATTATTTTATCTTTATTTTAAATATTATTAAATTACTTAGCAATTATTACATATAAATGTCTCTATCTTTCTACTTAATTAGTAATCTCGAATTCGAATCCTAAATGTTACTATTTAAACACTTGAACTTAACTTTATGGCTCCTATACTAATTCTACATATGTCTCCAATAATTAATATTATCGTGGAGGTGGAGGATGGATACTTTTGTCTAAAAATTATAAAAAACTGTTTCATAGTAATTTTGGGTTTTGCTAAGCTAAATAAAATTTAAGGTCGAGACCTAATTATCCATAATATGTTTTGAGTATATTCTCAAAGTCATCTCAGCTGTCAATCTCATTAAAATGTATCATTAAGTCATCGTTGAGAAATCTTGATCAATAATTTTTAAAAAACAATATTTTCAAATTAACCATAATTTTAATGTATAATATGTTGAAAGTGTCACATCAATTAAAAATAAGATAATATCATAATATATAGTGAAGTGCAAACTTCACATTACAAATCGATTTTGTGAGATTTAATTAGACTTAAAGTCCAATTTTTAACATGGTATTAGAACAGATTTGGTTTAAAAAGTTTATCCTAACAAAATTTATGTTTCCTGAACATATAGTTCCACGCATTAGCTGCTATTGGACCTGTTATCGACTACTTTTCCTTCTCAAGTTCTCCATACATCTAAGAGATTTGATGAGTTAGGTGACAACACTCAAATTAAGAGACTCAAGTTATTAGTTACTTTTTTTATTTCTCCAAATTGTTAGCAAGAGGATTGATAACTTTTTTCTATCTTTATTCTCATCTAACAACTAAGTCACGTTATCACTCCTTACTTATATGTCATTACCAGGTCCATAGGTATATAAATTATAGAAGATAGAATCATGATTAAAAGAATATTTGAGACTTCCTTAAGTAATTTATCAAATATAGTAAAGAATATATTACAAGAATTGTTTCTTACCTCATTAAGAAAATAATTTCCTTAATATGGAAATTTTGAGTGTCCTAATTCACTATATTAATAGAAAAGTTTTAAATTGTTAAATAAGACTTTGACTTGTGAGTAAACTTGACTTTCAGGTGAATTGGAAAGCAATCGAGAATTATTGTCCAAGTTGATTTGATCAAACCCACTTAATTCGTATGCTGAGGTGAGCTTCAAAAGCGAAATCAATACGTATTAATTTGTTTTTATTTTTCTCAAGATTTTCAGTTTGCTTTTTTGTTTTCCTTTTTTTGTTTTTTTTAATGTTTTTTTTAATATTTTGTTCTTCTTCTTTGAGTTTGTTGTTATAAACTATTGTGTTGTTTGAGCTCGTTGTACTTATGTTTTTCTTTTCATATATTTAGTTTATCTTTTTTTAATTAAATCAGTCAATGATTATAAGTCAACCCATTTCTTATGGCACGGAGGTACTTAAATAAAAAAATAATATATAATTTTAGAATGTTGTATAGAACTTCATAGAATATTATTAATAAAAATTAATGAGACAATCACTATGTTATTTTTTATGGGAAAATCAGTCTATTTATTTTTGAATAGCTTCAAAAATAGTTTTTATTATCTTGAAATTTATCTAAATCTAATTTGAATAATGAATACGCTTACAACAAACCTAATGCAACATGATCGTTATAACACTTGTCAAATTCATGTCCACGCCTTAGGACGTGGTCGGTTCTTTTAAGGTGCAATTTCGTATGAAAATTCTAAAAGAATTATTGATTTATAAGACAACTATAATATATGAATTAATTTTTGTATGTAATCACTTATAAGCATTTAATATATATTTTTAAATAATAATAGTGTTTTTTTAAATTTTACTTTTTTTAAATATATAGTTAATTTATTTTTCAATTATAAATTTTCAATAATTTAAAATATTTATCATAATTTATTTTAATTTTGATTTTGATTTTGTTCAGATGTTTTAGTTTGGTATCCATTTTTTAAAATGTTTCAATTGCGTTTCAACTTCTGAAAAAGTACCTCAATTAGGTCTTTTTCATAAAAGAAAATTATTAACATCGTTAACAACATGCCACGTGTCAGTCTCTGGATTTTTTAACTTTTTAAAAAAAAATTAAATTTTTTTTAAACGTGTCAGGTCTTTGGTGTGGCACTGAAGTGTCATATGGCAGGGTACTTCCATGTGTTAGTGTCATTACCAAGGGTCATTCTCCTAATTTCAATTTAGTGTCACATATGTCTATCTGTTTCAATTTAGTCCTCACATATGTCTATTTGTTTCAATTTAGTCTCATTTGTTTTTTTTTTTTCAAAATAGAAAAATATTGTCTCTCTTAATAAAAAAATTATTATTTATATAAATGTTATATTGATATTTGTTATTAAAAATGACTTACAAAATTAAGTATTGATATTTATATTAAAATTTAGTTGTAAAAATCAAGAATAACAAAACATGGGTTAACAATTAAAAAAATATAATATGTTATAACGTCATTTTCAAAATAAAAAAAATATTGTTTTCTTTCTTAATTTGAAATTTGAGAGCAAAATTATTATATATATATATATATATATATATATATATATATATATATATATATATATATATATATATTATATATATGTATTTTTTTTTAAATAGTGCAATATTTTCTTAAATTGAATCAAAAGGATGTAGGTGGAACTAAATTGAAACAAATATACATATGTGAAAACTAAATTGAAATCAAGACAATAACACTTGGTAGTGATACAGTCTTGCCACATGACACTGGTGTCACGTGTCACACCAAAGAACTGACACGTGGCACAAAAAAATTCAAAAAAAATCTTTAAAAAAATTTAAAAAAATTAAAAAAGATTATAGACTGACACATGGCAAGTCGTTAATGTCATTAATATTTTTTTTTTGAAATGGACCTAATTGAGATACTTTTTCAAGAGTTTGGACACAATTGAAATATTTTTAGAAGTGGGTACCAAACTGAAACATCAGAACAAAAATGTGTATCATCCAACTAATTAAGTCTTTAAAAGGCAATTGAGAGTTGAATGGTTGACCGCATGTCTCGTGAGATCTCTCTCAGTTGCCGGCAGTTGGATTGTCCACAAGATTCTACCTGAGTCTTTTACACATATTATGTGGCTCAACGTGCTGAACGATGAACAATGTGTCTGTCGGGTTGTCGTTAGTTGGATGGTCTACAAGACTATTTCCTAGTCTTTTATACAATTTATGTGTTATGCTGATCGGCCAATCGAGCAACACAATCAATATTCACTTAGTAGCATCATTATCCATGAGGAACAAAAGTATGGTTGTTGAAACTTTTGTCTCACATTAATTATAACATTTATTGTTTCAATAGAATGAGACTGACTTCAAGATTGGAGCACCTATGACAGTTACAACACTGAACAGACCACAAAACATGAGACTTGGAAACCACAAAACTTGTTTTAGTAAACATTGACTCCTACCCAAAACAGTTATAATTAAAAGATATAAATAAATTATTTTTTTATTAATTTATATCAACAAATTTAATTGTATGTCTATAATTATTTTATACAAATATAAGCTCATACACACTCACACGACGTGGTCACTTATTTAAAATAAAATAAAAATCGCAAAAACAATTAAAAATAAATGAAATCATTAATTGGTTAAAAGAGTTTTAGAATGAAATAATCAGTATAATAATATATCAAAGTCTATGATTTTTTAAAATTTACTCAAATAAGTTAATTTCATAAAAAATTGCGTAATTTTCTTGAAAAACCGCAATTAATCTAATCCAACATTCCTCTCTTCTTTAATAGAGCTACATCATATTATTATAATATTTGAGTATGTTTAGACAATATAATAGCAAAAAATAAAGTATAATCAAAGAAAGTTTGAATAAAATAGTCTGTAAAACATTGTGGTAGGAGTGGCTTGGGTTACACAGTAAGTCTCACTTTGAAATGCTTTTGAAAATCCCCAAATTATGTTTTTGGGTTTCTAAAAAGTAAACCAAAAGTTGTATGAAAAAGTGAGAAAGATAAAAGAAAGAGTTTAACTAAATTAAGCACTTAATTTGATTGATGTCGTTTAAGTGGCAACAAAAGATAACTTTTCTCCCTTTAAATATGATGCTGGAAATGAAAATTTGATTGGAACTGTAGAAACTCTATATTGGAATGTAGTTGTAGCATTATATTAGATAATTTAACTTCTTTCACTTAAATTCATTTTGGTATATAAATATATAATTTTGCTTCTTATAAAAGAATTTATTGCAAAATTAATTTTTCATTTTTAAATTAAACAAATTTAATTCACAACTAATTTACAGTCAATTATATCCGGCAGAATGAAATGAATTAAAATTATTTGTTAAACTTATTATTAATGTCTTACAATTTATGATCCATTTATTTATAACTTAGGTCATTTATTATTGTCTAACACTTATTTGTATCTTAAATTTTATGATATTTTATTAATATTTATTAATGAAATATTTAATTTATAAAATAATAGTATTTTTATGATAACAATAATTTATAATGTTTATTTTGATAATTTAATACATATAATTTTTATTTGAATTTATAGAATAACAATTATATATTTATCATATTTTTTAAAATAAATTATTATATTTTTAAAAATTTGTATATACTTTTTAATATATATATATATATATATATATATATATTATTTTAAAAATAATCATATTAACATATTAAATATTTTTCATTTAATACACTATCATATTCGTGTATCACAGTTTAAAATAGTTAATTGATATTATTTTCACTTAGTATATCCATATATTTTATTATCTTTTCAGTAAGAGGTAACAGTTTTTATTCTTTCAATTTTTGGTGGTCTAGATGGTAGAACTCCTCGGCCCAGTTTCATTAAACAAGCCTGTTTTGGGCCTCCGGCTTATAAACAAGTTTAGTTTTCCTTCAAAGGATTGGGGCATTCAAATATAATTCGGAATGCATTTTTTATTTGTATTTCGAAATCTACGATTAAAAATACATTTTTTATTTTGCATTTTAAAATATAAAATATAAATTTTATATTATACAATCTAAAATATCTCCGAGTTGTGTATTTTAATTTGATTTTTTTTTCATTCTAAATTATTTAACTTTTTATATGTTTGTGTTTGAATAATGTTATTTAATATATATATATATATAAGAATATATATATAAATTAAATATATATATATATATATATATATATATATTATTTTTAACATTGTAATACCACTGAGTAATATTAGTGATGATAATTAAAAAACAATCTTTACAAATACAAATACAAAGTAATCACTACACACTTTGATAAAGAAAAATATTGAATTTATGTCTACTTACCTAAATTCACAAACAAATAATTTAAAACAATATTAAATAAAAATAACTTTTATCAATATTAGTTAAAACTTCTTTACTTATATATTGATTAAAAAAATAACTATGTCATCTATCAATGGAAAATAATCAAAATTTATCAATAACAAGAGTTATATTTAACATAATATACAATATCTCAAGTTATTCTTACTAGAGAAATAATTATAAGAATGTAGCTTAAAATAGGGCGAACTGGGTGAAAAAGAAAAGGAGAAGAGAGAAAAGAAGTTTAAAGATATTATAAGTGGAACCGAAGAAATGTAGTCCATTGCTATATACCCAGTTAACGAATAAAAAAAGTACACCTAATTAGCTTAATATTTTGTAAAATACTTATTTCATCTTTCTTTGAAGATCAAATACACAACCCGAAATTCAATTTATAAGGATGTTAAATTATTTATTTGATTATAATTTTTAAATTTCAGTTATTATAGTTTTTAAAAAAGCTATTTTTTAGTAGGTTTAATTATGCCTTTGGTCCTCATTTTGCAGTCAAAATCTCAAGATGGTACCAAAATTTTTAAAAGTCTCAAAATGGTCCCCTTTTTTGTTGAAACGTCTCATGTTTGCCCTTCCCGTTAAGTCAAGGTTGATGGCGTTAGAGGGAGTGCCACGTTCCTCAATTTTTTGAATTTTTTTATTAATTTTTTTTGAATTTTTTTTTATTTTGAATTTTTATTTTAAATTTTTTTAAAAAAATCAAAAAAATTGCCACGTGTCAAGCTGTCATCGTGCTACGTGGTAGTGACAGTGACACGTGTCAGTATTACGCCACATGTCATTTTGTTAGTCTCAATTTGGTCCCTTTATTTTAATTTGTCTCAATTTAGTCCAAATTTTTGTAAAAATGAGCAATTTTGTCCCCCTTCAAATTGAAACAAAATTTAATTTTATATAAATGTTATACAAATTATTAAATTTGATATTTTTATTCAAATTGATATTTTTATTATATATTTTTAACATAGCTAAGTTTAGTTAAAATTTTGTTTCACATTCAACTTTACTTAAAATTGTTTTCAAATTTTAAATTTATATGTGTTTTATTGTAACATGAACTAGGTAATTTATGATTTTTTTTCTATTAACATTATTTTCTATTAACAACTTTTAAACCATTTTAAATAAAGTTCAATGTAAAATATTAATTAAATGAACTTAATTTGGTTAAAAATATTTACTTGAAATATCAATTTTGATGGAACTATTTGTGTACATTTATACAAAAATTAAATTTGATTTCAATTTGGAGAGGGACAAAATTGATAAATTTTTACAAAAATTGAAATTAAATTGAGACAAATTAAAATAAAAGGACCAAATTGAGACTAACAAAATGACACGTGGCGTAATACTGACACGTGTCACTATCACTGCCACGTGGCACGATGACAGCTTGACACGTGACAATTTTTTTATTTTTTTAAAAAAATTCAAAAAAAAAATTAATAAAAAATTCAAAAAATCGAGGAACTGACACGTGACACTTCCTCTAACGGCGTCAACCTTGACTTAACGGGAAGGACAAACGTGAGACGTTTTAACAAAAAAGGGGACCATTTTGAGACTTTTAAAAATTTGGGTACCATTTTGAGATTTTGACTCTAAAATGGAGACCAAAAGTATAATTAAACCTTTTTAGTATTATATCATTGATTGATGCGAAATATAAAAACTAATCTTCATTAAAAAAAATTAACTGATTAACTCTAAGTAAAATCTCTCTCAACCATATTTTATCAACGTTTTAATAACTTAGAAATATAGTTTTCAATTAACTTAAGTCCTTAAAATCCCACAATTCCAGAGACTAAAATAACTAAATATATATCAAGTGAGAAATTCAAATAAGTAATTTATATAAAGAAAATAACAAAGATAATAATTAATGAGTAATTACTCAAAATAATTAAACAATATAAAAAACCCTAACTATTATAGATGAACTAAAAACAATATTATTTAAATTTAATTAGATATGTTGAGTTGTGTGGATATATAAGTGTGTTCAAAATTTGGTTCATACTCATTTGAAGAAAATTGTCTCTGCAGTTAAGAATAGCATATAATAGAAGATAATCTGATAGCAAAAAATAGAAGTGAGATAGATAAAAGAGAATTACAGAGCATAATATACTAAAAATGCCATCATGTCATAATCGGAAAATGCCTCCATTCTTTTTACTCTCACTCTATGATATGATTGCATACATACATATATAAATACATAGTTTTTTGAATAGAGTAATGATAATACAAAAAGTAAAGGAAGCAGATTAAAGAAGATCGGAGAAGAAGAAGAAGTTGAAAGAAAAGGTTGTTTGCATGACTCATCTTCCTCGGAGAAGCGCTTTCTCGGCGGTGTCGACCTCCTCCAAGATCCTGGCTCTTCGTTTGGTGGGAATGGGAGCGGTGGGTCCGAAGCTAATGTAGTGTCCGGAGACAGCATTCAGCGCCGAGTACATGTCCCTGAAGGAAGCCCTACCCAGAAGCGCTTTCTCCCTCCGGTACTTCGCCACCCACGAGTTCGAACTTTCTCTCAGATCAGCCACCGCCGTCGCCACGTTCGGGTCGTTCTTGTCCAGCGTGATTGTCGTCCTCACCTTGTTGATCACGTCCTCCGTCTCCTTCACGTACTCCTCGTCCGACGAGGCCAGTGCCGGGGCCAGCGGAAGCACGGAGGAGACGAGGGAGGCGGTGAAGGACAAGAATTGGCGGCGGCGTGGGTGGGTGGCGGTGGCGGTGGTGGGGGAGAGGGTGGCGGAGACGAGGGTTGTTGGTTTGGGCTTGACGGGGGTGAGTGATTTGGGGGTGGAGGTTGGGGTTATTAGTGTTGGGGAAGCCATGGTGTTGGAGAAAGAGAAAGGTGAGAGAGTGAGGGAAAGTAGAGAGTTTTTTTTTTTTTAGTGTTGTGGTGGTGAGAAGGAAGAAGAGGGTGTGGGTTTTTGCCACGTGGCCTTATCCTCTTATCTTTGGTTTTGGTTTTTGGATGAGAAAGCAACCAATGGTTTGTAAGCTATAGATCCACACCCACCCCTGCCCTCTAAAAAATGCCTTATTTTCAATATGATTAGGTGCACCAAGAAATTACCGGGGTACAGGAAGAAAAAATCCAAACGTGCTTTTTTCTCTGTTAACTTGACGCTAAAGAAGTTAGCTTTTACTTGCACGTCTGCAAAACGCGTATTCTGTTTTGGTAAGTGGGTGTAGAAGAAGCCCATGCTTAGAGTACATGTTGGATTGGATCCGAACCAAACAACTTATCAGTTACGTGTTGGGCCACCCTATTAGTTGTTAGATTCCAGAAAATGTGGAGTAAAACGAAATTAACATTATACTAATGATCTACCTATCTTTATATCAATTTCATAGTTTTCTAAGTTGCAAAAATCATATACTAATGCTTTGTAATGAAAATTCTAACAATATAATGATTAATTTACCTAATCTGTTTTAAAATAGGAAAATGGTATTATAATTTTTATTTTTTAACTCTCATCCTCCTCCGCTGTCTAATATAATTTAATACGAATCATTAATTAATATATCATTATATTTTATTTTTAAAAAATATCCATACTAAATCACACAAAAAATCACATCAAAAGTAAAGGACGAAAATGAATTTCTCTCAATATTGTTGATATTAAATAATAATTAATTATGATAAAATTTGTTAAAAGTAATACAAATACTGTAAGTAATATATGATATAAATGAAGAGAGAGAATTACTCCCTAATAAATAGTGTGACAGTTTTATAGGATTGTTTGATTACAATCAATATGCAATAAAATTATTAGTTTTAATAATAATTATCTTGAAAATCATGTTAAGAAAAGTGTTTAATTGATCAATAATATAAAGCAATATCGCTAGTGCATAGACATTAAACTATTTATAAAAATAGATATTAATTTATTAATATTTTTATTAGAGCAAAAGTTTATAACATTTGTTTTTTTCAATTTTGAAAATATATTGACACTATTATAGCATTACAATATTTACTAAATATATTTCATAATTTTTAATCAATATAATACTTACTTAATAAAGATTTAAAATGTTTGGCTCTAATAAAAAAAAGCCAAAAGGATTTTAAGCTGTAAAATATGTTTAAATTGAATTTAAGAAATAAATTGATATAACATGTATGGAAAATATTCAGATCAAGAAGTGTTGTTCAATAAATTGACAAGTTTTCTATTACAATCCACAACTCTACCCCCATTGAATTGTACTCTGAATTAATGATTAGAACAGGGGAGCAAGATTTCTACATTAGTCTATGCTATCTATTGGAATATTAGAGCATATTATTATTCACCTTCGACATAAAAAAAATATTGAACATTTGCACTTCTAATGACATGTTGATGGTTTTGCACTCTCTAATGGATTTGGTGATGAGATGTTTAACTAGTTGATTAATAAGAGGGAATTTGAGTATTTTCAATATACAATTTTTCTTCTATTATTTTTTAATAATATTCCACACTTTCCTATAATATAATTTTAAATAATTTTATAAGTTTTTTTTTATTGAAATGAAGATATTTTATAAACTAAATTATAGATTTAAATAGGAGTACAAAATATTATATAATCGTAACTTTCTTAATTCTGATTTATAAAACTAAAATGTTATAAAAGCATAATACATGTGGAAAACAATAAAAGAATAGAAATTATAGAATGAATTATATGTTTTAATTTGGTATCAGAACTATTTTTTTTATTTGTTTTTCATGAATTATTAAAGCTCTCCGTGACAGAGATAGAAAAAATAGAACTTTTGTGATACTTAACATCAATTATACGAAGATTATTTTTTTTTCGTATACATTTTGTTTTTCAATTTTATTTTCATTTTTCTTCATTTAAATAATTGCTAAATTAAATACAATTATTTTATAAATAAAATAGTTATTTTATTGTAAAATCTTAGAAAATGGTATTTTAAGAGTGGTAGTTGTGTGAGAACTGATATTCGATTATTTTAATATTAAAAGATTTTAGTATAAATAAAAATGTTATAAAGAGTTTCATTATTTTAAAACACACTATATATCTAGAAACCACTTTTCTAGAGTCTCTTACTTCTCTACAATAGTTCTGTTTTATTGAAGAATCGAGACTATAAGATTGATCCTCTTAACGAGCTCTTCAAGTTGGATTGATCAGTTTCTATATTCACGTAAGTTGAGTTTCTGTCTTCTTTTTGGTCTATTTTGGTTTTCTCTTGCATGTGAGCTCTTTTGCTTGCATGTGTCGTTTTATTCATCAGTATGAGTCTCTGTTGATCAATGATCATAACGATATGCCCTGATCATTCTTGTGATGTTTCTATGTGTAGATAGAGCATTTTGTGGAATTAGAGGTGTTTGGCGTTCGTAGAGCTATTTAACAGGGATATCAGGTAAGGTAAGCTAATTTCTCTATTTTAATTCTTAAACATGTTAGGAATGCATATTGTATGATTATTTTGTGATTGATTGAGGTATCTGCTATGTAGTATTGCTTGTGATGTTTGAAAGCCATGAAGATTTATGTTTTACCTGTTATTCGAGAAATAACTGTTGTGTTATAGGTGCGTTTGAGTTCAATTGGTGTGAATGTTTTAATAGAATTGATGTTTGATATTTGAATGGTCTATACAAACGTTTTGAAGTTGTTGGACTAGCTGAATATGCATAATTATGTTTAGATCAGTTTTTCTAGGATTTTGCAGACTCGTTGGGCGAGCATTACTCGTTGAGCAAGTGAGTTGATTGGAAAAATTATGTAGAATATTGATCTGCAAAATTATGCAAATTCGCAAACTCGTTGGACGAGTCATTACTCTTTGGACGAGTCATTACTTTTTGGGCGAATTTCTAAGTTATGGACTTTCAGACTTGGGAAGTCGTTGGACGAGTAATTCTCACTAGGCTCTTTATGTGAAGATTTTTCAACTGTAGCTCCAGTGGCAAATTTGTTGGGCGAGCCATTTGGTCGCTCATCGAGAAGGGGACTTTCACCTCTCGCCCAACAATATGTGCTCACTGGGTGAGTAAGTCAAAACCTGAAATTTGTATTTTTGAGTTAAATTGGATGATATTTTAGTTATTATAGAAGCTTTGTAACTATTATGAATGATGAGTATATGATATGAGATTAATTATAGGAGACTGAGTTGAGATTGGTTGATACTAATCCAAGGAGGATTAGCATTGGTTATGGTAGTGTATGCATTGAAATAAAGATTGTCTTAGCAGTTATCCTGATGCTCTAATAACCATTCAAATTCTCGATTAGAGAGGAATGGAGTATGTGGTGAGAGAAGCAACAGGTCCTAGCCTAGGAGTTTTTCCTTGACCATAGGTGTCAATGGAATGACCTTGTATGGTAGAGTTTTCACTCTTGTCGCTCTGGAGAGCATGAAATGCCACTACAAGTGCAAAACTAATTGGATCCGACCTTAATGTATGTATCTGAATTAATTGAGTCGTAATTTATATATATATATATATATATATATATGCTTGTATGTAGTTGTTATATATATAAATATTATATAG
>Ga0214544_1006613_pt1 | contig 21165 bp, 26 predicted proteins | sample CNSS3metaG_FD_160074 | JGI IMG/M metagenome (GOLD analysis project Ga0214544, IMG submission 160074) | Root nodule microbial communities from cowpea collected in UCLA plant growth center, Los Angeles, California, USA - CNSS3 | ecosystem: Host-associated > Plants > Roots > Nodule | place: USA...
GGCATGATTAGTGGCTGCAATTCTGTTGGCCTTAATAGGGTAACAGTTCCTTGTAAATGTGTATATATATATTGTTGTCTTGATGAATGAAAAGATACACATTTTTCCAGCAGTAAACCTTATTATGATCATATACGAATTTCAGAATTACAAATGGAGGCATCGTTCATCAGAGAAGGTGAATTAACGGTAATTGAGTTCTTCACCAAGCTGAGAATTATTTGGGATGAGATTCACAATTTTAACCTGACCATACTTGTTTTTGTGATGTGAAATGTTTTGGTGGTATGATTGCTTTAAGTAGTCAAAGAAAGGTAAGGATCGGGTGATGGGGTTTCTTAGGGGTCTCAGTGAACAATATAGTAATATTAAATCACATGTCCTCTCCTTAGATCCCATTCCTCCCATTAGCAAAACTTTTTCATACGTAGCATAGTACAAGCGACAGATCATGGGAAACAGTTTTAATTCTGAAACTGATATAATAATCAATGCTACAAATACCCAACTGAATTTAAATTATTGTGGTAAGCCTGAACATTGTGAGTCTGCTATACGAAAATTGGTTTTCCTCAAAATCATGAAAACAAGAATTCTAGGAGCTTTGTTAAATGTACTTGCACTCCTTGTGGAATGTCTGCTATTGGAAACATGGTTTCCCTATTGGACACAAGTTCTTCAATTGCAAAACCATTGTTGACAAACTTTTTGAAGCCAAATAGGAGGCCAAGCAAGAAAATACAGGTGGAGATTAGGGGTGATTATTGATTGGATTTTCAATGATCTAATTCACATTCATTTTGCATCCATATAATTGGATTGAATTTTTGATCCAAATCCATTTTTTTCGGTAGAAATAAATTGGTTATTATTAAAATTTAGATCCAAATATTTGGATCAAGTTCAAAATTCAAAATTCATTTTTCATAAAATAAATTTAAATTAAATTTTCTAAAATTTGTTAGGATCTTTTTGGAAGATCTTTTGTTAGGATCAACTTGGCCAAATTTCAGTATGGAATGGACTCGACTTACTTTCAATCATGGCCGACCGAATTTTGGTCGAGTCTGACTTGGTCGAATTCGGCGGAATTTTGGTTGGGGTCGACTCCACCAAATTCGAATGAATTTCGGTCGGAGACGACGTGACCAAATTTTGACCAAGGCCAACTCAACAAAATTTCGGTCGGGATCAACATGACTAGATTCGATCGAAGTTCAAGCAGGGCCGATTTTTCCTAATACGACCAAATTTTGGCCAAAGCCTACATGGCTAAATATGGCCCCATTTGGGCCAGGGTCTGATCGGTCAAATTTCAATCAGGGTTGACTCCACTGAATTCTCGGTCGGGGTCGACTCGGCTGAATATGGTAAAATTTCGATCATAGTCGACTCAGTTGAATACCACCAAATTTTATCCTGGGCTGATTCGACCGATTACGTCTAAATTTGGGCCAAGACCAACTCAGCCAAATTTTGGTTGATGCCAACATGAATGTATTTTGACTGGGGCCGACTCGACTAAATTCGACCAAATTTCAATCATGGTAACTCGGTTGATTTCGGTCAAATTTCGATTGTGACCAACTCGTTCAAATACGGTCAAATTTTTTTTAGGACCGACTAAGTCCAATGCAATCAAATTTGGGTCAGCGTCAACTTGATCGAATACTTCCAAATTTGGTCCAGACTGTCTGGGCCAAATTTCAATTGGAACCAACATGACTGAATTCGGCCAAATACAACCAAATTTCGTATAGGGTCACGTCGACTCAATCGAATACGGTCAAATTTGAGCTAATCCATCTCGACTTTTAGTCTAACTCAACTAAAAATATAAATTGAAAATTTGGATTGGATATTATGGATTATCCATTTTGAAAATCTAAATTCAGAGAATAGATATCCAATCAATAAAATATATAAAATGTAAATCAGATTGAAATCCACATCCAATAAAAAGGATTTTAAATGGATCGGATCAAAGAAAAAGTAGATTGAATCATGAAAATTGAATTTTTGGCCACCCCTAATTCCCAGGAGACCTAGGACAAGTTGGGCCAGTTTCAATTAAGCATAATCTAATAGTTTTAGAAACAACATCATTGTAGAAAACATGTACAAGTCTACAAAGTTGATATGAGAAGTTATATTAACATGGAGCTAGACCTCTAAACTTCCATTCGAATTAAGCTCATACCAAAGTAGATTTTGTGATGAGTCACGATTACTATAGTATCCCACTAGTTTTACAAGGTTATGATGATGCAGCCGAATAAGCATCTCAACCTCAACAAAAAATTTTGTCACTCTCTTGCCCTTCACTAGTAAGCCTCTTAATTGCAATAGTAGTTCCTTCAATAAAGTCCAAGTTGAATGCAATTACCCACCCTCCTCCACTATGATGTGAAAAAAAAATACATCCCATAGTTCTCCTGTGAAGTTGCTCACACGAAGGGTGAAATGCTCCCAGTCACCCACATGTTCACCAATCTTGTTCATCTCAATCTTCACCAACTTCACTTGAAGTATGCCAGGTCCATTGAAGGAGAAAAACATACCCTCATAGCAATATCAGTAAATGTTCCTCTCAAAGCAGGTTTTACATGAATATAGAGTTCCGCATTCTCTATATCTTCCTTCTTTATATTATTTATAGCATCATTGTCACTAGGCAAATCTATCCAAAAACACCATCATTTGTTCCCCACTTGGTAAGTTTGATCCTTCGTTATCTTATTATAAAAAAAATTCTTAATAATAATAATAATCAATTTTAGTGATAAAAAATAATCAGTTACTATAGTGACTCATTTACGTACTAATTTACAAAGTTAAAAATTATTAATTACTAAAATAGTTATTATTATAACTAAAAAGTTATAATATTAAGAAAAACTGGGACATTCTATCATCATCCTTTTCTCCAAATTTGATGGCTATTGTCTCTGCTTCATGCTTCTTCTTTTTCGTGGGGATTAGGATTTTTTATACGGACACCGATGAGGCTGAGCCGTCTTGCCAACTTACGATTCACGACTCCTTCGTCGACGAACCGTCTTGCCAACTTACGATTCATGAATCCTTCATCGACGAACACTTTGAAGTTCTTCAGGAAAAGTATTTGAAAATTCTACAAACATGCACATCACCAATCCTTTTCATATTATCAAGCGCAACTTCACGTGGCTTTTCAGACTCCAAGACGGGGAAAACGGCTAGAACTGAAGAATCACAAAGCATTGTAATCTAAGTGAGTAACTGTGCATTACAAAAACCGAGTAACTGTGCATTACAAAAACCAAGAAAGTATTACTCACATTACATGTATCACACCTAGCCAAACTCGACCAAATAAGTAAACAATACATATACCAAGGCAGTCAAATACCCAGCCTAGACCGACTTAGCCTAAGTTTTACCAATTCTAACCTAAACATCTAGAGGAACAACCTGCACCTCATATAACCAACATAAGCCGTCAAGGTAAGTAGCCGGCCTAGACCGACTACTCCAGCAGACCCGATAAGATTAAAGCCTAGGTCGACCACTCCAATAAACTCAATATGATGGAAGCCCACGCGTTCAATAATTAAGAGCCTGGATTAGGGCCCATGCCCACTCACAGCCCAAGCTAGAGCCCAAGTCAACGCCCAGCCCATGGGATGATCAGACATCATTAATGCTCTATAAATACGCGTGGACCCCAGTAATTATACGCATTCATTAATCACGAATTTGACCTTCTGAGAGCTTTGACTTACTTGAGCTTTGGAGTCTCTTCTGCAAGTAACCCCTCATGGGTTCAAGCTAACATGTATCAATCGAGAAGAGGCCAACTAAGGAGATAACGGACTACATGGTAAGGTGACGTTTGTGCCTAACTCATCTTATTTGTTCTCTACAGGAACAATTGGCACCCACCGTGGGACACGAGACGAACACCTTTAGTACCCGCTTTTCTCTGAAGATGGTTTTAACCCGTAACAAAGCTCGAGTGAACAAGCAGGCAGATGCTTGTCCCTCAGGACCTGCTGGCATCACCCCTGACCTGGCCGCCATCATAGACGGCCAAGCGAAGGTGCAACAAGAGCTGGCAGATCTGAAGAAACGCAGCGCTGACGAGATGGAGGCGCTACGACAAGAGAACTCTCGCCTTAGGCGAAAGATCGAAGCTGATCCCAACCTAAAGGGAAAAGCCAAGGAAGCCTATGAAGCTGCAAGGTCCCCGGCCTTCCAGCCCACAGAGGAAGAAAGCGAATACAACCCCACTCCTCATACCTTCACTACCACTCAACAAACACCCATTCCCTCCACCCATCCCACTCACTTCCCCCCTATTCAACCAGGGCTTACCGCACCCCCAACCCTTGTCGCTACCCTCCCTACCACGCAAATCCCCTACAACATACCCACCACCCTACACACCACACATGTTCCACCATACAACCCACAATACCTTCCAATAACCCACATCTCCCCTCACAACCTTACCTCCACCTGCCCCACTATGATCAACCATCCCGTTCCACCGCATCTGCTCCCTCCCCACCAGCCCAGACGTCGCCACCCCTTCACCGACTTCATCGCCAACACCCCTCTTCTTACCCAGTGGGAACCCTTCACCCTAGACTGCTATACTGGCGAAACCGACCCTGATCAGCACCTCAAAGTCTACATCACCCATGTTGCCCTGTACACGTCCCAAGACACAGTATTCCCCACCACCCTCAAGGGCCCAGCCCTGGAATGGTGCACAACCCTTCCACCTTATTCCATTGACAGTTTCGACGTCCTTTCTCACATGTTCTCCACCCATTTTGCTGGCAGCCGCCCACACCAAACTACCACCATCTCCCTCCTAGGCATTAGACATGAACAAGGCGAACCCCTCAAAGCGTTCATAGATCGCTTCAGTAAGGCAGCTCTTCGCACACCACACCTCAACCAAGAGATGATCCTCCAGTGCATGGGCCTCACCCTACAACCCGACCCCATCGCCAACAACGTCTACCTCCACCCACCCGCCTTTATGCACGAACTCAAATTGCGTGCAGCCGATTATGTCCGCATGGAGGAAATGCAAACCCTCCACACCAAATTCTGCAATGACTATGCAACCACCACCGCCAACCCTACCCCGCAACCTAACCCACGCCCTGATGCCCGCCCACGCGAGCCCCGCCAACCTCGCTTCATTAGATACGCCCCCTTTACCGTAGCCCACTCCCGCATCCTCGACGAGGCCCTACAAGTTGACCTAATCCCTCCACCACGTAAGATAACCACACCTCCCAACGCTGATATGACCAAATATTGCCGCTACCACCGCAACCATGGCCACACTACAGAAGAATGCAAAGCACTCCAGGATAAAATAGAAGAACTGGTCTGTGTTGGCCACTTTCGCCGTTTCATCCGCAAAGATGACCATTCCTCTTCCTCTCGATCCCGCAACCCCCCTCGACCTGACCACAGATGCCCTCCACATGATTCCCGTCACGACAGACGCCCCGCTCAACCCACCAACCAAGAACATGAACTGGCCCGCACCGACATCACCCCTGCCAACCCTGCCCTACGTGGCACCATCAACACCATCTCTGGCGGCTTCGCTAGTGGAGGATCCACCTCTTCTGCCAGAAAGAGACACCTCCGTCATATCCAATCCATCAACCATATCACCCACTCCCACCACAGATGTCGCATGCCTCCTATCATCTTCATAGATGACGACTTCCATGGCCTCGACCATCAACAAGATGACCCCATGGTTATCACGGTTGAAATCAAAAACTACGTTGTTAAGAAAGTCCTCGTCGATCAGGGCAGTTCCGTGGATATCCTCTACTAGGCCACCTACCAAAAACTCCAACTTCCAGACACCGCCATGGTCCCATACGACGAGCCAATCTATGGCTTTTCTGGTGAACAAGTATCCACCCGTGGCTACATCGACCTCCACACCATCTTTCGTGAGGGGACCCAAACCAAAAACATCCCAATCCGCTTCCTTATCGTCGACGCGCCAACATCCTACAATATCCTCTTGGGTCGTCCTTCCCTCAACACCCTTGACACCGTCGTCTCCACCCCTCACCTGGCCATGAAGTTCCCCTCCCCTTCCGGCGACATCCTTACCATCCACTACGACCAACACTTGGCACGCGAATGCTACATGGCCAGCCTACGACCACAACTCCTAATTCAGCAAACCAACCACATGAACGACCCTTGGCTCCAACATCGCCTTGTCCGGCGAAGATCTGGACCCTAGAGTAGGTCGGGATGTTCGTCTTAAACCAGTTGAGGAAACCTCCCCTCTAGAGCTTCCCAACGGCCACTCTATCAACCTAGGCACCGGTTTAAACTCTGACAAGCGTGTCATAATCACACCCATTCTCATAAACAACACAAATCTTTTCGCCTGGTCAGCCGCTGACCTCCCTGGGGTGGACCCTCTAGTGGCATCCCACAAACTATCCATCTATAAAGAAGCCCACTACATATCCCAGAAAAAACGCAAACTTGGCGAAGAACGTCGGCTAGCAGCTAAGGTCGAAGCCGACAAGTTACTAAACGCAGGCTTCATAGAAGAAGCTCAATACACCACTTGGCTTTCTAATGTTGTCTTGGTGAAGAAAGCCAATGGCAAATGGCGGATGTGTGTAGACTACACAGATCTAAACAAAGCTTGCCCTCGCGATGCCTACCCCTTACCCAACATCGATCGACTCGTTGACGGCGCAGCAGGAAACAAGGTGCTCAGTTTTTTGGATGCATATTCCAAGTACAACCAAATTCCCATGGCCTCATCTGACATGCACCAAACTGCCTTCATCATGGACGATGCCAACTACTTCTACAAGGTCATGCCTTTTGGTCTCAAAAACGCTGGAGCAACTTACCAACGACTGATGGACAAGGTTTTCAGTCATCTAATGGGACCTATCAGGAGTCTTCTCTGCACTACGCCAATACAACCTTCGCTTCAACCCCGACAAGTGTGTATTCGGCGTTGACTGGGGTAAATTCCTTGGTTTTATGTTAACCCAGCGCGGCATAGAAGCTAATCCCGAAAAATGCAAGGCCATCATCGAAATGCGCAGCACCACTACTATCAAGGAGGTTGATGAGTTCAAATTTTTGCCCTCATTTAATATTTAAATTTGGGAATTTAATTGAATTTTCTGTGCTTAAAGATTGATTTAATTAGGATTTGTGATTATTGGATTTATTGAGTAAGTTTGGTAAAAGTGGCGTAAAAATTGATTTTAGTTGCATAAAATATTATTGGATATTCTAACGTTTGTTAATGCAGCTGGAATTTATTTTTGGTCATTAATAGTGTGATTTTGAAATATTCAAAGTTACAAAATAAGTCCAAAATCAAGAAATTCTGAAAAAGAATAAATCAGGAGCTAAATGCACCTCCAGATTTTATTTGCACACTCCTTCTAAAGTGGACCACCAAAAACCCTGTTCTGCACCCCTAGTTTTCACTAAGTTGCACCCCTCCTACCACTTAAACTCCACTCAACCAGATCATGCCATGTGGCAATCCCCACCTTTTAAAATTAGCCAACTAGAACAAGTCACGTGTCACAATCCTTGCACTAACAAGTTGTCCAATGGAAGGGTGCCACGTCATCATCTTCATCTCCAAAACAGAAACCCTAATTTTCCTCCTCACCTACCATCACAATGGCAGCCGCCGGCCACCATTCACTGACCTGGCCGTCAACCGCGCCGCCACTTCCACCGTCAACAGCAGTCACAGCAGTCACAGCAGTCATGGCAGCTCCCTTCCATTCTTCATCATCAACGCGCAGGTTTCAACCTCCATCTCCTTCATCTCGTCGGCCACCACTGCATCACCATCACCATCACAGCGCCTGCAGGTTTGCACACGGCCACCACAGTTTCGTCAACCATGCTGTAGCGAGCGCAACCACCATGCCTCTCCGTCTCCATTGCAAATCGGCAGCAAGTTTTTCCGACCACCGCGAGCCACCATCGCACTCCACGCTCAACAGCAGCCAGATCGCGAACCATGGTGAATTCAAAACGCAACAGCGGGAGCTTCGTCGGAGCAGACAACAACGAACCACCAACGCGAGGCACCTTGCACAGCCGTGAGCGCGAGCTTCATGCACCAGCAGCGGCGGCATGACCATCCTTCATCAGTTTTGACGCAAATCTGCCTCACCGCACCACCTCTTCTCACCACCGTCATCCATTGACGCAGCAGCAGTGAGGAGCAAAACCTGAACGACAGCGTCCACAAACCTCCACCACTGCGCCTTCGTTGCCGGAAAACGGCAGCCGCAACCATCATTCACAACCACAAGCATCTACGAAACCCTAATTTTGAGAGAAGGAGAAGGCTGCCACGTGTCAGCGTCTCAATGGACACTGAAATGGTCAAAACTGGTCAACACTGGTCAACTGGTCAAAGTCAGCAGTCAACTCTGGTCAAAACTGCAAAAATGGTTAAATAAGAGGGGCATAATTGTAAATTTGGCAGAAATTAAGTTGCTATTAATTAAATAAAAATAAAAGATTTTAGCAACCGACAGATAAAGCCCAAAGTCCAGTTGAAGCCTATATAAAGAGACTTAATGAAGCAGAGAAGGACAGAACTGAGACACTTAGAACTCTCTGGTTTTGCATAACACCGTCATCCATAACATCTCGCATTCTCTCTTTTATTTTCTTTCCTTCATCATATATTATCATGTATTCCATCAAAGCCATGGAGGGCTAAGCTTTAAGGGTTGATTCCACTGTAATTTCTTAACTGGATTCTGAGATTAGATGAATTTATGTGTTTGTTATTTTGATTATTGTTGTGGTTTTTGTTTATCTATGTCCTTTTCTTCTTAATCGAATAGAAAATAATGATTTTAAATCTACATGCATGTTAATCATATAAGTCAAAAGGTTTTTAAATTAAATTGAGACTTTACTTTGATTTTATTTAAAAACTTTCATTTGATTAAATAAGTTTTTGCCAATAATTGAGACTTTACTTTGATTAGAGGTAATTACTTTAACTAAAATTAGTCAATACTTTACTTTGATTAATTAAGTTTTCTATTTGGTGAAGAAACAAAAGAATAGACATGATTGGGCATAGTAAAATTAATTGAGACTGTACTTTGATTGAATTTACTATGGACAATCTAACAATTCTCACTTTTAATTGAGACTTTACTTTGATTAAAAGTGAGAATGCCAACAAATGAATTAAGTTTTTACATTGATTGATTTGTAAATCAACAACAATAATTAATTTAACAATAATCTCTAGATAACCAATGAAGAATCTTATTTAGAAAAAGTAGTGGAATTGGCCTATTTACTATTATTGTGTTTACAATCTTCCGTGTCATTTTCTTTGCATATCAAAACCCCCTATTTTTATAGTTGCTAGTTTTAATTGCATTTTTAAGAATCAAATACTTGAGATCAATTCTGTATTCGTTGTGAGACGACTCAGGGTTATCTTAACCCTAACTATTTTGTTCACTACTAACTTGGCAATACTGAAGTTGCTAAAGTTAAGTGGTGGTAATTTGATCGCCTAACAACAACGATATCAGAGGTCCAACGTCTTATAGGCCGTCTCATAGTCATTTCCCGCTTCCTACCCAAACTAGCCGAACAAATCCAACCCATAGTCTAACTCTTAAAGAAATCCACTCGGTTCACGTGGACTGATGATTGTGAATAAATTTTCCAAAAACTGAAAACAACCCTAACCTCCCCACCTATCATCCACAAGTCGGACACCTATCAACTCCTACTCATATACATCACAGCCACCGACTACACCGTCAGCGCCGCGCTTATCCAAGAAATAGAAGGCACGCAGCACTCTGTCTATTTTGTGAGCAGAACGCTGCAAGACCCTGATATCAAATGGTAGAGAAGTTGGCCCTATCTTTGGCCCACGCAGCACGCCGCCTACGCCCATACTTCCAAAACCACAACATAACCGTTAAAACCGACTACCCAATCCAAAAGATATTGCAAAAACCATATCTAGTCGGACGCATGTCATCATGGGTCGTCGAGCTGTCAAAATTCAACATCCGCTATGAACCCCATGGCCCCATTAAAGTCCAGTGTCTTTTAGACTTCGTCAACGACCTCCAGCACACACCCACAGAGGACCAGTGGATGCTTCATGTAGATGGTTCCTCAAATCCAAAAAGTGTCGGCGGTGACATCCTCTTATAAGGTCCCAACAACATCCTCATTGAAAAATCCCTTCACTTTGCCTTCAAAACGTCTAATAACCAAGCCGAGTACGAAGCAATCCTCGCTGGCCTTTCCCTCGCCCGCGAGGTAGGATTCAAGAAATTAACGTGCAAAACCGACTCCAAGCTCACTGTAGGCCATCTAAATGATGAGTTCCAGATCAAAGACCCCATCCTTCTACAGTATTACCATCTGGTTCGTGTAGTCATTCAGTCCGCCTTCGAACAAGTCCGCATCGAACACATCCCAAGGACCGATAACATCAGAGCCGATATCCTCTCCAAATTGGCCAGCACCAAGTTAAAAAATCGTCACTGATCCTTATTACAGCAAACACTATCTACGCCCTCCATCACACACACTTGTCAAAATTTAACCCACGCCCCAGCTGACAATGTCACCCCCTCCCAAAGCCATAACTGGACCACCCCCTACATCCAGTACCTCAAAACCGGCAACCCCCCTCAAGATGCGGACAAAACTTGGCTGGCTAAGACTACCAGGTACACCATGATAGGCGATGACCTCTACAAACGCGGATACGGCCAACCCCTTCTCAAGTGTGTCATGGCAGAACAAGCACAATATATTATTAAAGAGCTACACGAAGGCATTTGTGGCTATCATTCCGGCGCACGCACCATGGCTACCAGAGTTCTTAGAGCCGGATATTTCTGGCCGACTATAGAAGCAGACTGCCAGGATTATGTCAGAAGGTGCAAATCATGCCAGAAACATGGCAACCTTATTCACCAAAAACAAGAACAACTACACCACATACTATCCCCATGGCCATTCGCTAAGTGGGGAATGGACATTCTAAGCCCCTTCTCAGCCGGCAAGGGGTAGGTAAAATTCCTAATTGTAGCCGTCGATTACTTCACTAAATGGATAAAAGCCAAGCTGCTAACTACCATCACGACCCAGCAAGTTCAACAATTTGTGTGGAAGGATATTATATGCAGATATGGTGTTCCACATACCATCATCATAGACAATGGCCGACAATTTATTGACAAAGAGCTAGCCAAGTTCTACACTGGCCTAGGCATCAAGCACATCACAAGTTCTGTAGAACATCCACAAACCAATGGACAAGGAGAGGCGACAAATAAAGTTATCCTCGTGGAGCTACGCAAGAGGTTAGATACCGCCAAAGGCCGATGGCCTGAAGAATTAGTAGAAGTGTTATGGGCTTACAGGTGCACCCCTCAATCATCAACAAACGAATCCCCATCCAGCCTAGTCTACGGCGCAGACGCCATGATACCAGTTGAAATTGGCGAACCATCCCTGCACCGAGAACTATACGACCCAACCCACAACCACCAAAACATGGCCATACATCTCGACCTTCTACCCGAACTCAGAGAAAAAGCCCAGATACGCAATTTAGCTACCAAACAACGAGCTGCCAGAAAATATAATGCAAACCTATGTCCACGATCATTCGCCATCGGGGACCTAGTATGGAGAATGGCCAGCAGATCTAGAAAGAAGGATGGCAAGTTCTCCGACAATTGGGACGGCCCATACCGCATACGCGAAGATGCAGGAGGAGGAGCTTATCGCCTGGAACACTTATCGGGAGAAGAGATTCCCAACACTTAGAATGTACCACACCTCAAATTCTATTTCAGTTAAATGTATGTTGCACTAAGCCGAACACTTGTAACCCTGGGTGTACTCTTTTTCCTCACCTAGTCTTTTTTCCCTAAGGAGGGTTTTGGCCAGGGAGGTTTTAAGGAGGCACCCCTATTCAATAAATAAAATGAAGGGTTATCAACTATAAAACTTTTCTACGTTTTTACTCTTATATTCGTTTAAGTTCCCCACCCTTACCCCAAGTAAGCGGCCTGGGTCGAACACCCTTATCTCTTGTTTAATTCATTTAATTTCCCCACCCATACCCCAAGTAAGCGGCCTGGGTCGAACACCATTATCTCTTGTTTAATTCGTTTAAGTTCCCCACCCTTACCCCAAGTAAGCGGCCTGGGTCGAACACCCTTATCTTTTGCTTAATTCGTTTAAGTTCCCCACCCTTACCTTAAGAAAGCGGCCTGGGTCGAACACCCTTATCTTTTGCTTAATTTGTTTAAGTTCCCCATCCTTACCCCCAAGTAAGCGGCCTGGGTCGAACACCCTTATCTTTTGCTTAATTCGTTTAAGTTCCCCACCCTTACCCCAAGTAAGCGGCCTGGGTCGAACACCCCTAATTCGTGTTTAATTCGTTTAAGTTCCCCACCCTTACCCCAAGTAAGCGGCTTGGGTCGAACACCCTTATCTTTTGCTTAATTCGTTTAAATTCCCCACCCTTACCCCAAGTAAGCGGCCTAGGTCAAACACCCCTAATTCGTGATTAATTCATTTAAGTTCCCCACCCTTACCACAAGTAAGCGGTCTGGGTCGAACACCCTTAACATACAATCGATTTTTGCAAAATATAACATACACCACAAATCATCAAACACCTGACATACACAATGACATACAAAGCATTAATCACATTAATCATAAACACAAAAGAAATGTACCCAACATAAACGAACATAATGTATCAGCTATTACAAACATAGGCTCAATAATGTTTTCAAATCAATAAAGAATAAGGTCCTATTCCACCGCATCACGAGCTACCTCCCCAACATTAACCGCTTCATTCACCCCTTCAGCCGCCTTCTCCTCCGCCCTCATCTCCGCCTCCTCACCAGCACTACCTTAATCCTCATTCACAAGCCTCCCATCAATAACATCCTTATTAACATCAAACTTCACGTCCGTAACATCGATCTCCCCATGAAAAAAGGCCGCTTGGCACAATCCTTTCTCAAAACCGTTCATGTGTTCTTGTATGATGCTATTCTTCAAATCATCAAGCTCATTGATAGCTCCGTCATACTTCTCCTTCAATTTGTCATAATCTTCCTCCAGTTCCTCTATTCTCTTGTTCAATTTTTCCTCAGAATCCAAACAGCGGACCCTCCATGTCGCCATCCTCTTTCTCTCTACCTCCCAACTCTCCTTTGCCTTCTCCAGTGCAGCCTTCTCCTCCTCTAACTTATCAACCTTCCCCTGCAACTCCTTCACTCTTTCCCGGCCCCCCTCCTTCACCTCCCTCTTGGATAAAGACCCCATACGACGGCTCAGTATTAAGGCCTTGCTTCCAAACTCGACCATCGTCCTCACGATATGGTCCGCATCCATGCCGTCAATGGAGTTTATAATGGTATCTGGGAGGTTGATTGCAATATCCTTCCTCACAGATATTTCCAGCAATTTGATCAAACCAGATTCTGGTCCCTTCTCCCCACTCGCCGACCTTGCTCCACTAGCTGACCCCGTCCCGAGCAAAGCCGCTCTCACTCTCTTCACATCTTTCCCCTTGTCGTGTCGAGGCGGCAACTAAGCCTTCCTTTTCGTCCCGCCGTGTACATGCACCTCCACCACAGACCCTTGCAAGTTGGGAAAATCAGTCTTCCCAACTGCCTTGGCCTTAGCGGCCATCTCCTTCCTCAGCGTTTGGAAAAGCACCAAGTTTTTCTTTCCTGATTGTGCCATGTGCCCTAAAATAATAAATTACAACTCGGATTAAAACAACTTAGAATCATTAACACAGTTTAGGTAATAAATAGATACATTCAATATCTATTATCGGATGCACCGAATTATAAACTCTAACTAAGCCCTTAGTGGGCAACTTATCAACAAACTTCAATAAGATCTCCACCACCTCCCTATCACCCGCCGATAACTCATCCATCCCCATGTTCTTATACTGAGAATGGCTGCCCGTCCAACTAAATGGGAATTTTGTACTCCCATCTGCGTTCAAAAAATGAGCTTTGCCTTCTTCTTTAACGATAACCTTGAAGTACCCGTCCTTGAAATGCTTGAAAGACTGGGAAAATGCGTCCAGTCTACTGATACTGGGATGACTTATCAAAGACAGCCAAGTAGTCGGTCGGCGGGGTCTGGTGTCGTAGAAGTACAAAAAAGCATAGGAAAAGGGCTCCAAGTATAAAGATTGGCATAAAATGTGAAAAGCTTGCAAGTAGGCCCAACTATTCGGATGCAACTGAGTAGGTGCCACATTTAGTGCGCGCAGTACACCCATGGTAAAACCGTCTAACGGTAGTCGCACGTGAAGTTGAGAAAAATGACACATGTACATGTAGAAAAATTTCTCTATAGCACCCTCCTGCCCATGACATACTCGGTCAATAGCGCTAACTCGCTCCAGGGAAACGATGTCCCCACTTACACCCTTTGAGATGACAGGCGTACAGTTTAACCACGAGTTCAATAGGCGAGACCACCGGAACAAAGATGATTGATTGCGGACGTCGGCAGCCGCCCACCCATAACCGCCTTTAGTCGTCCAGTTACTTTCGGCCAATTCCTCAAGAGGATCCTCTCGAACCTCCCGCACCGTCTCCATTGAAATCCCACTAACCATGCCTCCAGAACTTGTACCCTCTTCGTCAAATTCCCTACCCCTACTTCTCTCCGACTCCGTACTCTCACTATTAGATGTGGACAACGATATACTATCACTACTAGACATACCTGTTTTCGTGTTTACGGGAAGATGTCGGCTGAAATTGAGAACTAGTCGGACAATATAATGCTTACAGGACCTCTGAATTCAAAACTCTCGCAAATGAACCAAGTAATCCCTCACTCGTTTTGAAACCTATCTTTATAGCCCAGAATCCCAAACGACGAAAACCCCTTCCCGCCAAAACAACAACCCATACCAATCGACACCATCATTGCGAGAGACATGACTCTTAAAAACGACGGCGCTAAAACTGCCTGATTTGACCCCTGACACTCCTTCACCTACCTTCGGACGATTACCATTTTTTAGCCTTAACACTGTTCATCACACTTAAAGGCTGGGGGACTAGTGTATCACACCTAGCCGATTCCGCTAGCATGGCAACCCATATCACCCTTGACCGACAACTCATATCGGACAAGGCTGGGGGACTAGTGTACCACACCTAGCCAAACTTGACCAAATAAGTAAACAATACATATACCAAGGCAGTCAAATACCCAGCCTAGATCGACTTAGCCTAAGTTTTACCAATTCTAACCTAAACATCTAGAGGAACAACCTGCACCTCATATAACCAACATAAGCCATCAAGGTAAGTAGCCGCCGGTCTAGACCGATTACTCCAACAAACCCGGTAAGATTAAAGCCTAGGCCGACCACTCCAATAAACTCAGTATGATGGAAGCCCCCGCATTCAATAAGCCTTAAGGGCCTGGGTTAGGGCCCAGGCCCACTCACAGCCCAAGCTAGAGCCTAAGTCAAGGCCTCGCCCATGGGATGATCAGACATCATTAATACTCTATAAATACGCGAGGACCCTAGTAATTAAAGGTACGCATTCATTAATCACAGATTTGACCTTCAGAGAGCTTTGACTTACTTGAGCTTTGGAGTCTTTTCTGCAGGTAACCCCTCATGGGTTCACGCTGACATGTATCAACTGGGAAGAGGCCAACTGAGGAGATAACGGACTACATGGTAAGGTGACGCTTGTGCCTAACTCATCTTATTTGTTCTCTGCAGGAACATTACATATTTCCAATTTACTCGTATATATATCAAAGGACTCATATACCAAAACATTCTTTACATTTTCAAAGTGATGAGAATACATTTCTTATATTTTTAGAATCATATTCCAAGATATTCCTATCCTTCCAAAGTAAGTGATAAGACACTTTTACATTTCCAAAATGGGTGATAAAGGGAGGTGGATTACCCATTTATTCATTTTCTTCTTTATCGAAAGTGGTGGCTAAAGAGATCAATCTCATACGCATTTATTTATTTTCTAGGTGTCCATGTATATAAATAAAGGGTGCTCTTTTATTTAAACCATACCTATAATCAAGTTCTCTTTTTCTAATTTTCACTTCTACGATGTTTTTCTAGTTCTTTGTTTTTCCATCAAATTTTTGTTCCGTTGTTGTACCTGGGATTTGTGTGACACGCCACCATATTGGTCCTACCGAGAGTTTATGGACTTCAAGGAAATGGGTGTGGGTTATCGGCGAGTCGGCGCATCCAACAAGGTGACGGTGAAGTCTTTCGATATTAATGTCACGTATCTTAGAACCGCAATCACTGACGTTATGACCCGCGTGCTCACGATTCGTTATTCACTTAATCATATGCGCGAATCTGTCATTAATGAGGAAATCACTACCTACGTCCCGCACATTGTTAACATGTGTATGTCTGCGCTTTATGCGAAGCTTCACAACACTAACAAAACTTACGGTTTACATGCTACGAGGTACACTACTGATCCTAGTTATACTAAGGACATTGAACTGCCTCTCCCCCTTGCCCTTGCAATACAGGAATTTGGCTCTTTTCGGACACATTCACTGCAGGAGAACAAAATCATGGTACCAACCTATCCTGAGGGAACACAGTTTGAAGGAAGGTCTGTAGTTGATTTACCAATTGCTGAATACCTTGCATATGTACCAACGCTGCTTCAACTCGGCATACAGATGAAATCCGTGGATGCTGAAATCGGGAAAGGGTCTGCTTGGTGGACTTACAAAGTTGAAGTGATTTTGTCAACAACTGACTTTTTGTGCACACTTCCTCGCAGCCACTACTCAGACATGAGTGCTTTGCTTAGAATGCTTTTCTTATCAGGATCAGAGGAATCTCATCCAGAAGATGTTGTCACTTTTGCAGATAACACCACTACTTATGGAACTCTCGTCCACCGTTTGACTACCGGCTTTAACTCTCGTACCATCCTCGCTTTAATCCACAGCCCTTCCGAAGAATGCAGTTTTGGATCTGTTTAGCTTCTTTGTATTTGAACAATTTTGGTTTTTGTTTACATTTCTCACCGCGTGCTTTTCTACATCTTGAACTTTATTTTTCCAATTTATCGGTGCAACTTAATTTTACAAGAACTTTATTGCTAAATTATTGGGAAATACGTTCATTTGACGCATAGACGTGGCAGTTTTTTATTATTTAAAATTCATTGTGGGTCTCACCAGTGGTATATAGAAGGACAATTTTGTGTTGATGCGTGAGCTTTTTTGAATTTGGTCCAGCTCAATTTTTTTAAACTCACTCCATCTGTTGGGTTTTATTGTTAGCATGACCCCATTGTGATTTTTGTGAAAGAGAAGATTTAGGTCTTCATTGGCGATCTGGCATGCTGAGTTTCCTTTGGCAGAGATTGTGTGTTTCTGGCGCCTTGGGTTTAGGGTTTTTTGTGAGATATTAAAGTATAATGCAAATTCTAGAAGAATCTAAAAAAATATAAGATAGAGTTATTGAAATGTAAAGAAACTTCTAGAGTATTGGAGAAAAGCCTAGGATAGAAAGAAAAATCAAGAACATTCAACTATGTAGAAAAATCTAGAAGTATTTGCATTAGTTCTAGCTAGGAGTTTCTAGAATAATCTATGGGACTATAAATACCCATGTATCCTACCATTTTGTAATATCAAGAACAACTAACACAACATCCAATACAACTACTCTCAACTACAAATACACTTCTCCAACTACTACTTTCACACTCTACTATCTACACAACATTTTCTCTATCCCTTCAACTATCCCTTTCACAACCTTGAATTACTATCATGAGAGAATATGGCTTCATCGTCATCATTGTTGTGACTTTCGCGTTCTCTCCGCTTGAACGCTGTTTATTTCCGGCACGACGGCGGTACGGTTCTGACCCAACCTCATGAGATTTCGGTGATTTGTTGGTGTGATTTTGGTGAGTTATGTGGAGGTTTTTGCTGTTGTTCCACTAGAGCGAACATTTGAATGAGTTTTTGCTACTGTTTCTTTTTTAAATTTTGTAATGGATATATATTTGTCTGAGAATCAAATTTTTGACAATTTTTTTTACTATTTAAAATAATATTTTTTAATTGGTTTAAAAAATTAAAAAAATAGAAAATGAAAAATGAGAGACTACTTAAAAACTGAGTGTTCAAGTTATAAAAAGAAATTATCAAAATTTAACTGTTAAAAAATTATTTTCCTATTTGTTATTATGATTTGTGAACAATTATGTCTTCACTCATTTAAGAGTTAAATACTTACTCTAGGGTGAAAGAAAAGCATGTGCAACATCTCATTCAATTTCAGTGTTCTAACGTCTCTTGGGTCTAAATCACTCTCGGTCACATAGTTCTTCGTAAGGGAGAGACTACATTCCTAAAAGAAAAAAAAAATGTGGCTAATTCATTAGCAATGAAATTAGCGTTGAAAAAAATTATTTATAGCTATACCACTACAAAAATATAGAATTCGAGTGAAGTTTATTAGTTGAAATTATAATAATATATTTTATAGTAGAGGTTTTAGAAACCCTTATCAAGCATGGTTTTTAAGGAGTTGTAGTAAAATTATTTTGACTTTTTTTTTCTCCTTTTTGAAAATTTTAAAAATTTTACTTTGGCCATAGACATTTTCTCTTTCTCTTTCTTGGTGTGGTAGGAAGAAGTAGGTTCGTGACTACTAGTGTTTGCTCAAGGTAAACTGTGTATCTCTCGTTTCATCATCTCCTTGCTTTCGATTTCATTTTAGTCTCTTTGATTTCATCTCCCTAGGAAGAAGACAAAGCAGAACCTGACTGGTGTCCTAGGAAGAAGATGTTTGCTCATTTTCGTCTTAATTCAATTTCATCCTTTTTATTTCAGCATGTCTTTCATCATTCTCCTTGTGTGTTTGAAGCTCAAGGTAATAAACATGGTTCTTGTTTTTAATTTTGTCTCAATGCTTTCAATTTTGTCATCATTCTTTCGATTTCATCTCCATACTTTTATTTTTGTCTCAGTTCAATTTCGTATCCCTGATATCATCGGTCTGCGTCATTGCTCTCTTTCTATTTCATCTTTCTTACTCATATCCTAACTCAGTGCTTATCTTGATTTTACTAAATAAATGAGGTTTTACTGTTTTACTCTGCTTCTTGCTTTACCATTTTACTCTCTGCTCTTCTCCTTGGGATCCTATTAATGTTCCTTCTAGTTCTAAAGACATGATTACAAAATTTTGTTTTATTTTATGTTATTTATTATTATTTATTTAAGGAAGAGGAAACGAGAATTCACACCTGAACGGACTAGAATCATTTCATCTTGGGATTTTGTTGTTTACTTCTGTTATGCTACGTAACTACATACGGGCTTATGGGAGATTTTCTAAATATCATTATTTCAGTACAATGTAATATTATATATATTTTATTTAAAAGTAATATTCTAATACAACTCCATATAAAGATGTGTATCTTATTGAGAATGGTGCTATAGTAATGGTTGTTCAATTGTTTTGCTTCTTTTCCCTTTCCTTGTTATGTGCCTGACTGAGAAAAAGTCAAAGGAATATATATTCATTCTGTTTTGTAAATGATGTTGCTCTTGTATACTCCAGTTTTCTTAACCTGATGTATTCCAAGTCATCTTGACGTATCGGTATTGCTGTTTTTGGTTTAGTATATCACGAAGAAATAGTTATTTCTCCAATACTTTTACTTGTTAATTCTGTTTATATAACTTTGTAGGGTTAAAAAAACCAAGCTTCTAGGTTTGTCTGTTTTCTACATCGCCACAAGAAATCCTCACATATACTCCTTGTCAATTTAACTAGAGTGAACTAACAGAACAAGTTCTTTAAATTGTTATTTAAATTCATACTGTGTAATGCTTTACTTTGAAACTAACATTCATCGTATAACAATCTCGTAAGACAATGTCGGTTATTCTTAAATCAGTAAAGTACATATGATGAACTAAGCTTGAGTTATGCTTGGATTGAATTATGATAATTTTCATGACAACTGACGAACTTGGTTCTAATTCTATGATTACTCATTTCATGCATTATTTTTGAATTTATGCGCTGAAGCTTAGGAACTCGGTTAAAAGTAGGTTGAAGAATTGGCCTCCCATTGATTGTAGCCAAAGCTTATTCTTGCACTATTACCTGATAATCTAAAATGACAGTTGTTTATGATTCGGTTATAGAAGCAGTATGAAGGTGTAACTTTAATTGCACTTGGATGGAAAGGATGAATGCCTTAACCAATACACAACCAACCAATTGTCACTATTATACCAAGTTCAACGACAACATGGACTACGTCCATTACCTAGATGCAAAAGTCGTTTGCATAGGCTAAATGGAGACAAACACACAAATAGAAATTTGCTAAATAGTAACTGAAATCAATACTTGAAAAATTCAATTATAGTGACCAAAATTACTTTTATAATTTAGTAAACTTTTAGTTACAATAAATCACTTACTAAATTATTTAATTATTAATTATACTATTTGTTTTATTTTAATTTTAGTTTTATTTTTTTTTATTTCCCCCTAATCTTTGGTTCCCTCCAAAATTTCACAATTTTATCCCAAATGAAAACTCTTTTTGCATGGACAATAATAAATTATCATCGGACTTAAATTTTATATTATCACAATCTTTGGACTTCTAGATTTTTAATAATTAGCTGAGTAAACTGTATTTTTTCTATTCTAAGTATCTTTAATTTGCTACTCATATTTTATAACATTATTCTAAAGGCATTCATTGGTTTTTAGAAAAATCATTGACAGAACAATGCGAAGACAATTTGGACGTCCAAATGTTTGATCTATTCACCATTACAACAGCCACTAACAACTTTTTCGATGAAAATAAAATTGGCCAAGGTGGTTTTGGACTTGTATACAAGGTAATAGTTTTGAGCCTAGTAACTAAATAAAAGAACATTGATATATATATATATATATATATATATATATATATATAAATATATATATATATATATATATATATATATATATATATATATATATATATATATATA
>Ga0214544_1006614_pt1 | contig 21162 bp, 4 predicted proteins | sample CNSS3metaG_FD_160074 | JGI IMG/M metagenome (GOLD analysis project Ga0214544, IMG submission 160074) | Root nodule microbial communities from cowpea collected in UCLA plant growth center, Los Angeles, California, USA - CNSS3 | ecosystem: Host-associated > Plants > Roots > Nodule | place: USA...
GACTATCTGCGTCATCTTCCAATTCATATTCCATATCACAAACGTTTTTATCCTGTTGCATTTCAGCTTCATGAACAACATTATTATCCTGCACAGGATTAATGTGATCTCCATCGCCACAACCACTGTGACCATCCACCTCAGCCTGGACCTCAACATTTGTAGTTCCTATTTCTGCAACCACCTCTTCAGGGAAGTATTCCAAAAAATTGTCCACAACCTCAGCTTCACAAATTGAGTGATTAACATACATATGAACCTGCCCATTACTTCTAGCAATTCTAACCATTTGCATTGCACCTATGTCATCAGTCAAATGTTTCAAGTTGTTCTCCAATACCTTTGACCTACTAACATTATACCACAAATCTTTAATGTTTACATAACCCATTTCCCTAAGTATTTCCATTATTTCAAAATAGCTCCACCTATCTGGGTCACACGCCAACATGGACGTTAACCCATTACTATAACTCCACCTAGTTTCATTCCTTTCAAAGTATCCCCCATGGTGGACCACCACCTCAAATCTATCGTCACACATCCCAACCTATAAAAATACATATTCCAAGTTACTGGACGCACAACCAATGCCCACATATACAATACATATTACATCCCATACCCCAAAAAAGTTAAAACGGGACCACAACCTACTAACCACAAACAAACGGGACCACCACAAAGCAACGGGACCACAACCCACACACCATTACAAACACACACAGACAGAATAACACATAAAAAATAATACCAACGCCAACAAAGACAATACTATATAAGTAAAACGCGACATTCAATCCATAAAAAAACCAGAAAACTTACCTTCGATTTCGTCCCACTATGAACACAGCGACGAACCTTTGCCGCACCGAAGGAGACCGCGAACCCTAATATATTGATTGATTGATTTTCGCTTCTTTCTCGAACCCTAATTTGTTCAATCGTTATCCCCAAATTCTTCCTCGCACCCAAATTTCTTTCTTCCACGAACCCTAATTTCTTTCTTCCACGAACCCTAATTTCGCTTCTTCCAATTACCACTGCCTTTAATTTCTCGTTCTGTACTGTCCACATAATCTGATGTCCCTACTTGACACGTCATGTAAAATTGCCACAGTATCACATCAAATCACTCTGTCGTTAATTTTTTTAACGCTGTTAACACACAGGACTGAATTGAACCTCCTACACAAACTAGGGGACTAAATTGAACCCCGAAAAAATAAGAGGACCAAAATGAACCTCGCATATAAAGTAGAGGACCAAAAGTCTAATTAAGCCTAAAATATATATGTTGTGTAGTTGTTGTTTGAGGTGATAGGTACATAAATATTCACCGATAAATATATTTGGATGAATTAGAATGGAAGCTCATACGACGAATTTGTTCCTCAGTAGTGAACAACTACTCCTCACTAATTACATGTCATAGTCTTGATTGGTTAATCTTTTGTGAAACTACTTGACTAATACATATTTGTATCTACAATATGTCATTTTCAACATAATAAAATAATTTTATTAAATTTATCATTGAATAATATTGTTTATGGAATAGTATATTTTAAATTAATAACTTTTTTACAAACTTACAATCTAATAACAAGTTTTTATCGTCATGCTAACAAGTACCCTTAGGATAATATGTCTTGAATTTTACAAAAGTGTATAGTTAAAGACATTCTTAAATGAATATTGACTTAATCATTATAAACATAATTTTACTTTATTTAAAATACAAAAAGGCTCATAAGTGATATACGATTCTAATTAATAATTTATTCGATGCACAACCATAAAAAGTTAAAAAATAATTAAAAAATAAAATAATACATTTTAATATTGCTAAATAGTAAAGTATAATTAAATGTAAAAAAATAAAATTAATTTGAAGGATTGACAAAAACATTATGAAGAAATGAGAAATTTTTTCACATGAAAATACAATATTTTCATCACAGAAGAATTTGAAAAAAACTATAAATTTCAAAAAGATTCTTTTTTTTTTTGCAAAATTGAAAGACTGAACCTTATAAATGTTTCAAGTTTCCACTAAAAGACTCTTTCAATGTATGAGACATTTTTTCTCGTATTTTAGTAGAGACCTTAGAAATTCTAAAGTGTTTATTTTGTATAAGAGATATTGTTTAGAAGTTCTAAAGGACACTTTTGTCTTTATAAATCTTTTATATAAATTTATATTATTTTAATTAATGAAATTAATTATTTTATTTTCAATGTAAAAATGATAAAATCAAAAATCACTCATTATACCTTAATTGGTGCCCTTAGGGCACTAGTTAGCATTCTCCGTACAAAAATTAATTTTCTTATTTAGACTCCAATCTTAATAATTTGTATTCAGAATAACCTTCAATCATAGCTACCATAAATCATGTTTTTCTATGCTTTTCCTGCATCATTATCCTTAACTTTGTATATGTGATGACTCAATTCGATAACTATATCATCCACATAGACAACTTAGTCATGCCCAAAGCATTTTAAATATATATTTTTTGTCGGTATATATATTAAACCTTATTAATATTTTTTTTCTCTATAAGCATGTATTAAATGCCAATTAATAATTTTAATTTTTCCTCTTTAAGTTTATATTAAATGTTAATTAATAACTTATAAATTCATAATTTTTTTGTATTTAAGTATATATATTAAACCTTAATTAATAAATTTTTTCGTCATTAAGCATATATTAAATGTCAATTGATAATTTTAATCTTTTCCTCTTTAATTTTATATTAAATGTTAATTAATATTTTTAGTATACATAAATTATTTTTCTTATTTAAACCTCAATCTTAATAATTCATATTCAAATTAACCTTCAATCATGACTACCCTTATTCATTTTTTTCTATGTTTTTCCTGCATCATTATCCTTAACTTTGTTTATACAATGGCTCAATTTGATAACTATATCATTCACATGGACAAATTAGCCATGCCGAAAGCATTTTCCACCCACCAAACTTGGTATTTGTCTACTCTTTCCTCTATATAAACCGATTTACACTTATACCAATGCCATGAATGGTTTTACTGCAAATTTGTCACATCAGGAATTTGAAGCTCTTAAAACCTCCTAAGGTTACGTTTCTTCCACACCAGATCCGCCAACCAAGCTTGACACAACACACTCACCAGAATTCCTTGGCCTTAATCCCAACACAGGAGCTTGGCCTGCTGCAAAATTTGGTGAAGATGTCATTGTTGGTTTTGTGGACACTAGAGTATGGCCAGAAAGTGAAAGCTTTAATGATGAAGGGATGCATGATAAGCTTCCTACAAAATGGTATGGCAATTGTGAAAGTAGTATCAAATGTAACAAGAAACTTATTGGAGCTCAATTCTTTAACAAAGGGTTGCTTGCCCAGAAATCCAAATTGGCCACAATTGTGAACTCAACTAGGGACACGGGGGGTCATGGAACTCACACATCTTCCACCGTAGTTGGAAGAAAAGTTGATAATGCATCACTTTTTGGAAATGCCAATGGATCAGTGAAAGGAGTTGCTTCAAGGGCAAGATTAGCCATATACAAGGTCATGTTGGGTGATGCGATTTACCCATCTGATGTAATAGCTGCAGTTGATACTGCAATATCAGATGGAGTTGATATTCTTTCCTTTTCATTTGGCTTTAATTCTTTTTCTTTGTTCGATGACCCTATTGCTATAACAACATTTGAAGCCATGGATAGAGGCATTTTTGTGTCCACGTCGGCAGGGAATTCAGGACCTTCTCGTGAAAGTCTACACAATGGAATACCATGGGTCATAAACGTGGCTGCTAGCACTTTGGATCGTCAAATTCAAGCGTCTCTTACCCTTGGCAACAATGTCAAACTATTTGGTTTATCAACCTATCTAATAGGAAAATTCTCAACACACCAAGTTCCTATTGTTTTTTTAGGCTCATGTGACAATTTAACGGAACTGGTCAATGCACATAATAAGATTGTGGTGTGTGAGGTTATGGGTGCAAATCTTCGTAGCCTTGTGTCTAATATAAAGACTACAAATGTTTCAGCATCAGTGTTAGTTTCAGGTGTCACTGATATTTCAATTATTAATGACCCTAGTCTTGTAGGCATCATTATAAACCCAAGAAATGGAGAAATTCTCACATCATACATCAAGAGTAACTTTGATGCAAAAGAAAACATGTCTTTTACGATAACATCATTAGGTATCAAACCTGCTCCGAGAGTGGATGTTTACAGTTCTAGAGGGTTGTCAATTAGTTGCCCATTTGTGTTGAAACCGGACATCACTGCTCCTGGTACATCAATCTTAGCTGCATGGCCTCAAAATCTCCCAGTTGCATATTCTGGATCACGACCCCTTTATAGTAACTTCAATCTTTTAACTGGAACATCCATGGCGTGCCCTCATGTGGCAGGTGTGGCAGCGTTGTTAAAAGGAACACATCCTGATTGGAGCCCTGCAACTATTAGGTCAGCCATAATGACAACATCAGATATACTCGACAATAATAAGGAACCCATTAAAGACATTGCAATGGGAGGCAAACCAGCCTCTCCTTTAGCCATGGGAGCTGGTCATATAAACCCCAACAAAGCCCTAGAACCTGGACTTGTTTACGACGTGGGAGTTCATGATTATGTCAATCTTCTCTGCACTATGAACTTGACTAAACAGGAGATCACAACCATCACAAGACCCTCTTCCTTTAATTGTTCCAAACCTTCCTTGGATCTTAACTACCCTTCTTTCATTGCTTTGTTTAGTAAAAGTGGTTCTTTTAACGAGTCAATAGGAACTTGGGAATTTTTTAGAACAGTAATTAACGTCGGGGATGGACAAACAATCTACACTGCTAGCATTACACCAATCAAAGGGTTCAATGTTAGCCTCATCCCAAGCAAGTTAGTGTTCAAGGAGAAGAATGAGAAGGTAAGTTTCAATTTAAGGATTGAAGGTCCAAAGATGGAGGGTTTCGGATATGTCACTTGGACTAACAGGAAACATGTGGTGAGGAGTCCGATTGTGGTCACCTATCAATCATCTCCATATTAATTTTCATATACATGATTTTTGTAATTGAGAAATACTTCCATATGCTTAAAGTAAAAAAGATATAACAACCAAGAAATGTTTTTTATAATCCATCATCATTCCTAGTAATCTTAATTTCGTTTGAAAATTTTGACAACAATCTACTTTAAATCGCAATTTTGCATAAAACTTGATGTTGTTTCCTTGTGCTAAGCAAGCTACTTATGTTTTCTTTTCATAGTTACTTTCTTTGCGCTGAGTTCTATTGCATTGACGTTCGTTAATGTTTCCTCTTTTGTTTCCATATAGCGTGCCTTGAAGTTTTTTAATACAAGATTTTTGCACGATTCATTGATTTTATTTTTTTTTTCGTTTCTTATTGTCTTGCTTTCTTTTAGATCTTTGTTCTACATATTTCTTTTATTACTAGCCTTATGCTCACTCAGAACAATGTTGTATTGGGAAAAAATGCATCATCAATAAAGAATATTACTGTATTTACCCCAAAGAATCACCATGTTAACAGATAAATAAAATAAACAAATGGATACATACAAATATAAAATGGAAACTCCAAATACGAAGAAAAACCACCAAAAAATAATCACTGTATGCAAATTTTACAACACACAAAATATCCTCCTATACCTTTTGACCCCAAGTACACTTACAATCTCTAGAGTAAGAATTTAACTACACTTCACATTATCTTATTATAAGAGTATAAAAAAAGTCAAACACTAATTCAAAATATCTTGGTCTTGGGACAAAAAATAATATGAGTTTAGATCCTATTATATAGCTCCAAGAGCCATGGAGAAATTGAAAAGACAATACTGATGCAACAAAGCCATACATGTTGGCGAAAAGATGTGACTGGGAAGGTCTCATGAAACACCAGAATGCAGGATCCGGGAGTTCCAATGGTAAAGCATCTAAACATGTTCTCCTCGCAGGAATGCAATTGGAATGCAGATCCAGAAGTGTTTGTTCTTTCTTCACCAGACTGCGTGGTCCGAAAGTGTTGTCATTGGATTGAAAAATTCGATTTGTTTGTATCAGATTGGGAAATGCGGGATGTTGTAACCAGATTGAGGAATTCAATTTGTTCCCACAGGATTGAGAAATGTGGTTTGTCTTCATTGAGTAATCCGGTTTAATGTCATTTGATCCGATTATTGGAACTGGATTTTGTGTTGTGTTGATGTTTTTTAAATTTTTTGTATTATGAAGTTACTGGATAAATGCTCTCTCATATGCCTTTATTTTTTTTTGCAGATAGTCATTCTTGCATTTAACAATGACACAATAGATGTTTGGTTCTCCAATGTCAAAGCAAATAGGGTTTGATTTTGGGTGCTCAAATTATTTATTTAATATATAATTAGAAGGGAGAAAATGGAAAGTTATGAAAAATTTAGGGGTTGTGGAAGAAAAGAAAGGGGTGCAGAAAGAAGCTCTCTTTTTGGATTTGTATTGGGCCTGATGATCTAGTGGGTTAGAATCAATGTGTTACCAAAGTGAGGCTTTTTCTTCCTGCACGCCATTATTATAAACTGCAATCACATTAATAGAAAATGACAAAAATAACTTCTCTCACTGTACCGTGTGAACACTATCAGCGTGACCCGCACTATAGCCATTGCACATCCGTTATTCCCCGCACCCTTTGAGAGGAAGGAAGAACAAGGAGAAAAGAGAGAGTTCATTAACAAGTGGTTTGGAAAACAAAAATAGAAAGTTGAGTGTATTAACATAAAGGGGAGTGTAAATAGTAGTATTCTAAAATAAGTGTGAGGGTTTAGTAGTGGCTACAATTGGACTAAACAGAAATGGGTCTTTCTTCCTGCACCTCCAAAATTTTTTCTACACCTCCAAACTTTCTTTAAATACCCAAAAAACCCTTTGACCCGCAGACACCACACCTTCAAAATTATATCGACTTCCGAAAGTCAAAATATATGACTTCCGGAAGTCAAAATATATCACCGAAAGTCGACTTCCGAAAATCAAAAATCATCACCGAAAATCGACTTCCGGAAGTCAAAAAACATTACGGAAATCGACTTCCGTATATTAAAGAAATTATATATTTTATTTCATTTTACTTTTAAAACACGTATTAAAAATTATAAAACATATAAATTAAAAAAATTACTTTAAAAAAAATAAGTAATAAAAGTACTAAATAAAAAATTAAAAAAAATAAAAGTGAAAAATAATTTAAATTTAAAAATAAAACTTTAAATTAAAATTAAATGAAAAAAAAATTATTTTGATTTAAATTATTTTTTATTTTTATTTTTGATTTTATTTATTTTATTGATATTATTATAATTATTTTATTTATATATTTCATGTATATTATTTTATATTTTATTTTAATTTTTTAATTTTTTAATTTTGTTTAAAATTTTATATAAATAAAATTTTTAGTCAAACTTTTATTATTTTTTAATTTTAAAATTATATAAAAAATATATATAATTGAAAAAGATTTAAAAATTTGATTAAAATTAAATATTTAAATTTTAAACAAAATTAAAAAATTCAAATAAAATATAAAATAATATACATGAAATATATAAATAAAATAATTATAATAATATCAATAAAATAAATAAAATTAAAAAATAATTTAAATTAAAATAAAAAAACTTTAAAAAAAAGAAAAAAATTATATATATATATATATATATATATATATATATATTGTAGTTATTTTAAGTTTTAGTCGTAATCATTCATGTTAAATTTTGTCCTCTATTCAAGAGTTAGGGTACTCAAAGTGTTAGTCATATTTAGTTTATTCTCTTTCACGTAAGAAATTTGCTAATTTGCAAGAGAAATTAGCGAGGAAAATTTTTGCTCACTAATTTATCGCTAATTAGTGAAGGATTAGCAATAAAGTAAAATTGTAGCTAAATTGTAGCTAATTAGTGAGGAACTAGACACAACATAATATAGTAGTTAAGTTGTAGCTAATTAGTTAGGGATTAAGCACAACACAATATATGGTAGCTAAGTTGTAGTTAATTAGTTAGGGATTAGACACAACCTAACATGGTAGCTAAATTATAGCTAATTAGTTAGGGATTAAACACAACATAAATATTGCACCTAAGTTGTCACTAACTAGTTAGGGATTATACACAATATAATATGGTAGCTAAGTTGTAGTTAAATAATTTGAGATTAAGCACAACATAAATATTGTAGCTAAGATGTAGTTAGTTAGTTAAGGATTATACACAATAAAATATATGGTAGTTAAGTTGTAGTTAATTAGTTAGAGATAAATTATAGCTAATTAGTTAGGATTAAACACAACATAAATATTAGCTAATTAATTAAGAATTATACACAATATAATATGGTAGCTAAGTTGTAACTAATTAGTTTGAGATGAAGCATAACATAAATGTTGTAGCTAAGTTGTAGCTAATTAATTATGGTTAATGATTTTGTTACTAATCCAAAGCTAATAAATAGAATTTGTAATTTAAAAAAATAATATGAAAAATGTTCTATAAAAAATAAATTTATTAAATAAATTTTTAAAATCTATCACTGTATTAACAAATTATAAAAATATATTTTATTATTATATAAATTAATCTTTTATTTCTTAATTATATAATATATATATATATATATATATATATATTAAAGTATATTTCTTAATACAATATATTTCTTTCCATTTAAATATTATTATAAAAGGTATTAAAACAATTCTTATTAATTATATTTAAAATAAAATGATTAATTATTATTTTGATAATTATTTACTATGTTTTACTATGTTTTTCTTTTATTTTATATGTTAATTTATTCAAATGAAAGGATTATTAATTAATTTATATTGTTACATATTATTATATATATTATAATATTTATGGTCTAATTTTTTTTATATTTTATATTTTATATTTTTTAAAATATTTTAAATATGAAATAAATTATTTCTGATACATTATATATAAAAATAAATTGTATGTATGTATTTTATTTATAAAATATGAATATTTAACTTAATTTAATTATACACTTAAAATTCATTTAAAATTTAAATATTTATTTGAGAAGAATTAATTTTAAAAACAATTTATTAATATTAGTATATAATTATTATATATATATATATATATATATATATTTATACACACACGTAAATCCTGCAAATAAAAGAGAATGATATTGAATGTAATATAAAAATCAAAAAATGAAAAACATAAAACGTAAAATTTAATCTTCTGAAACCTTAAAATGAATTAAACTATTTGAGACAATCATGTTATTGTTCTTTGAAAACTTTCTAAGTTCGAACAAAGTTTCTGAAGATCACCTCACAATACTACATTCCTTTGGCTGAACTGTTGAAGACTCGTAGGCACTAAAGCTCGCTCTACGAAGGTTGTCAGAGTTCGTACAGTGACGAAGTGCAAACGTTAGGGTTTTGATTTCAGCACATAAACAATACTGAGAAGCGTGGAAGGCAGCAACATCTAGTTCTGTTCCTAAAACCAGGTTAATTAGCTCGGCCTCTATCATTTCTTGTTCACCTTCTTCAAAGTTTGTTTGGAGAATGAAGTTTCCTAATGTATTAACTATTTTGAAGAGATCCAAATTTAGGAGGTTACAACAATGTCATCGAGTTCAAGTTTAGTTTCAAACGATTGTTTGAAGTGATTGATTGATCGATTGGTTCTCTGCCAACTCGCCATTTCTTCACCTGTTAGAGGTTAGAGCACTAAACGTTCAATCTTAAAAACAAATTAAGCTTTGCTATTTGCTATTTTATTTCATTTCAATCCATACTTTTCTTGATGTGTTATGTGTGTGTGTGTGTATATATATATATATATATATATATACATATATATATATATATATATATGTATATATATATATATAAACTGTAATTATTTTATAAGTTGTTGGTGATCTCAATTTCACATTATATAAGTGGATATAAACCTTACTTTACTGATTTTGTAAGGTTAAGTTAGATTTAAAGTCCACTTCTTAATATGGTATCTTAGATATTGGTTGGAGTCTATTTTAAGAAAATTTATTTTCTATTCAATCTACTGTATCATTCACTATTAGACCAAATCTCACGCTTGATATGTATAGTCTCAGCATGAGAAGTGTGTTAAAGATCCCATAATTTAATATATAAATAGATATAAATCTTATCTTACGTATTGATTTTGTAAGGTTGGATTAAAGTCTAAAGTCCAATTGTCAATTAGCTTTTCTTTTATACATCTAAATACTCTTTGACAAGATGATGGCATAGATTGCTAATCCCTCTTAATGCATCACAATTGAAGAAATGATGTTCCAGATATAAGAAAAAGAAGAAGAAAAAAAGCTTTACAGAACACATGCATATTATGAGTCCATTGAAATATGCACATGTGGAGTACTCTGAAAATATTTGTTGAGCTAAATGTTAAGAAATAACATCCTGGAGGTTATTTATTTGCTTCCCAAGAAAATGATGATATCATTCTGATTAGCGTGAAGCTGAAAGATCCATCAATTTCCATCTGATTGAGAGTTTTAGGGTTACAAACGGTCCAGCTTGGCTTCTTTCTTATTTAATGGCATGAGAAAACGACAGAAAAGAATATGCATGCTTTAATATTATTATTTTGGGTCGTCTATGTTTTTAGTTCTGAATTTTGATCCAAAATTAGAATTAGTTTTTATCTGAAACTTCAATATATTTTGTTCTTTAAACTTTAAAAATGAATAAATATAGTTATTTTAATTCAATTACGTTAATTTATTTTGACGTGTCAAGTGTGTTTTATGTTAATCTTAAAATTGTTTACACCGTTTGATATATCTCTAATTCCATATCTGATGAAAAATGTGTTTGACACCTCAAAAAAAATTAACATAATTAGATTAAAAGGACTATATTCCTTATTTTTAAAGTTTAAAAACTGAAATGTATTGAAGTTTCAGATAGAAACAAATTCCAATTTTGGATCAAATTATAGAAATTAAAAACATTATTAACCGTATTATTTTCATATTCCATGTGACCAGAATCTCATGTTAGAAGAAAAGCATGCAAAAGTACACCTCAATAGCAAGCATTTCTTAAATTTGCTTCTTGAAAGTTGAGGAAACAAAAAAAAAAACAGATTATTGCATCATGTTTTTATAAAGAGAAACAAAAGCAACGATTGACATGTTTTTTATATACTCTGCAATGCTTTTGTAAAGTATCCAGCAGAATAACAAAGCTGCAAGTTATGGATACTGGATCTTTATGCAGATCTGGACGTAAAAAATATATATAATTTATCATCCAAATTATTTTATTGCGTAAAAGAAGTTGGCTTCTTCTTCAATCTGATTGATTAAATCAGTGTTGTGATCTTCTTGGGACCTAATCGGTTACTTGGCAAATCATGTTTATGCCAATCGAATATTAAATAGAGATGATAACTGCCCCTGCAACAACATATTTCAGAACTATTTTCACAGGATATTCCATCTTTCTTTCTTTCTTGTAAACTGATAAAGTGTAACACACGATGCAGATAAAGTTTATTATGTGTAATAATCATTCCCTTGCATGGGATGATCTACAATTAATTATATTATTTTCGCTTAAGATCAGATTCCTACAGCTTTTCAAACATGTACGTGTGTCCGTAACGTATCCTTAGATCACGTCTTTCTACCTTTTAGTTCAAGAATGATATATATTTTTTTTTTCAAAAATTATACTATAATTTTCATTTTTTTTATCCTCATCCTTTATTTCCTAACATGATTTAGTATGAACCATTAATTCTGTAAAAAAATAATAATAATATATTAATCAATGATCAACATTAAACTATTTTATAAAAGATGAGAATTAAACTATAGAAATCATAGTATTTTTTTTATAACCATTAGTGGTTAGTATTTGTCGGTGAGAAGAGTCGAACATAACATGACCTATAGTATTTGTTAGTTTAAGAAAGATATGAATGTAACTCAAAGATATAAATAAGTTAAATATTACTAAAATTAAATACATACGAAGAGATCTGGTTTAACACTAGTAGTAATTAAGAAAGGGTCTTTGGTAACTATTTTCAAGATTCAAAAATCTCATTTAAAAATCGCATGATGTTTAATTTAGGCATCGAAAGTTATTTTGGTGAAACAATCGCAGTTGAAAGTGCCTTTTATGGTATAATGAGGATTGGAGTTAATATTTTTATATATTTATTGGGTTGCTTTCTCTGGGATCGTGACATTTTGTAACAATAAATAAAATCATCTTAATTATATACGAGTATTTTAAAATGTAAATATTTCATTAAAAAAAAAGCACATAATATAAGAAAAATAATGTTTATATATATCATTTCACTAACCTAATAAAGTAAATAGTATATGATCCTTTTGCATAAGTTCGGGACAATCCTAATATTCTTAAAAACATTTTACGCCTCATCAGTGACGCACTATGTTCCTCAATCATAAAGAGATACAAGTAAATAGTTATAGCTCAATAAACCCCTTAACGTACCAAAAATTTATCTTCAAAGTAATATTGACTTAATATATGTTGATTTAATATTCTGGCTAAAAGTGCAATATTTTTTTTTCTTATATTAATTTGAGTTTCATATATATAATATATACTTTAAAAGTTCATTTATCCAATATAATTATTTCCATTTTTTTTATAACTCAAATAATTGATTAGGAAAACGTTTATTGCAAGATCAAATGCAATCCGGATCAAACCATTGTTAACTTAAGCAATAGAATCTTCTTAGAAAGTACCACGATTTGTTAGAACTTTGAATGAAGAAAAGAAGCACCGAACGGACGACCGATGTAAAAGTTTGAAGATTGCACCAATGGTTTGAGTATATGTTAGGTCCATATACCCGAAACAATTGATATTAATAAATAGTAAACAAGCATCAATTTAAACTTTCAATTAATAACTTCAATTTATATATTCATTCACTAAAGGACATCTTACATTGATAAGAGATAACACAACTTTACACTAGATAAAAATCTCATTTTACAAGCTGATATTGTGAGATTAAATTAAATTTTAAGTCCACTTCTTAATATAGTATCAAAATCATTCAAAACTTATTCTAACGAGATCCGTTGGATCTATCATGTCATCACTCTTAGTCTATCCATTAATGTTTAGTTTTACTTTCAATGTATATATATGTCTTAGCATGAGGAGATTCACATAAACTAGAAATACGATAAATTTTCGATATGTAAGTAGGTACAAACTTTATTTTACACATCATTTTTAAGGTTGAGTAAGATTAAAATTCACTTTTTAATACTTACATTAATTTTTAATGGTGAGCAAAAGACCTATATTTGCAATATATTTAAGTTAAGCAAGAAAAGAACATGGCTTTATGATGCCTAACATGTAAATTATGGGAATTGAAATAATTCTCTATGTAGTAAAGCACATTCTTTGCTGCAACAAACACGAAACCAGGGGAAAAGGGAAAATGTAAAACCTCACCTAGCATCTGGTGGGATATCACTGCCAATGGGGGCTTTAGCCTTTGAAAATTTGAGAGGTTCCTAATAAAGAATAATAACTCAAAGAATATTAATATTATAGGTATCAAATTGTATATATGATTATGGTTTATTCGGAAAGATTTTGAAAAAAAAAAAGAAACCCTTTAGTTTTTCATGTCTAATATCAATGCATCAAATTCTTGTGCTACACCTAAACATAGAATTTTAAGCAAACGTGCGTTCATTCTAACTCTACGTCAAACAATATCAACCCTTTTTGACTGTTTTTCTATCTCTCGAATTATTTTGAAAAAAAAATAAAAATTGGGAACACACTTATCGTCAAAGACAGTGATATTTTAACTACTAAATTTTGACAACATGATATGCCATCTTTTAAGTGATTTTGGAATATTGAGAATAAGAAAATGAAGAAATGAAAAACCATTTAAAAAATAACACCTAAAATTATAAAAAAAAAATTATCAAGATTTAGTAGTCAATAAATTATTTTTCATCGTCAAAATACTCACGCGGGTGAGTAATTAGTTCCCCAACACCTTGCTTTATTAATGATGCTACAACGTTAGGCTCTCACTTTTTTCTGTGTTTAACTTTTGACATATTTGAAAGTTTTGATGAATTTGAATAAAAAAACAGTAAGAAAAAGGAAAAAGGAAAAGTTGGGTTTAACCGCAAAAGGGGCATACAAAATAATTAGCTATCTTATTGTTAATAGGAATATATTATATAATTGATCTACATGCATGCATGGAAAGCTTTTTTTGTTTTGTACGTATTTATTTAATTTGTAATTAATATAATAAATACTGCAGCCATTTTTGCATGAAGGGACAGCTTGGTGTATTATAAGTTACGAAATTGGTTTGTCCTGTATATGTTTCCTGGGACACTCCATCAATTTGAAATGCAATAATCTTAAATTCAAGAGGGTCACCACCCTTATATAATTTTAATTATTGTGTTATGTGTGTGACCATATATTAACGTTTAATTTGCTTTTTTTTTTTTATTCAATTATTGAAGTTTCCCTTGTGTTGGCAGTTCTAATGAAGCAGATTTAGATACAAATATAAAACTTTAAAACTTTATTACAATATTAAATGAAAGAGTAAACAACTCCAAATAATTGGTTTAATAATACATATGCATGTGTGATATTCAAACATGTGCATGATTATGCTTTTATTTATGACTAAGCAAAAAGAATTACTTGGTTTCTATTACAAAAATATCACTGTGAATAGATATCATTACCTCCTTTAAGGGAAGTTTTAAGAATAATAATAGTAATAATAATGATGATATTATTATTATTATTATGATTGTTATAATTTGTTTTTTAACTTATGATTATTTAATTTGTTGGCAACATGATTTTAATAATAGGTTAATGTCACATGATCTGGCAATTGTCTAATTTTTGTTTGGTGTAATGGTGGGGTACTGTGCTATGGGTGATTGATAACAGGAAATATATTTTGTTCCCTCAACCAATCTTGTTCTGGGAAATGTTGCGTTGTGGATAACTCTGTCTTATCAATCACAAATTCAAATTACTTTTCCAGTTTTTCTTTTCATGTTTATCTAATGTATTAACAATAATGTCATTCTCTGAATTACAGTTTTTAGCTAAGTGTTAATTTTGATGAGATTAATGTTCCATTATTATTATTTAAGAACTATTTTAGGTTACAAGGAAATATTTATACTAAATATATACATACCATTCGTAAAAGCATTTCACAATCCAAACAAGTAGGAAAACAATGTGAAAATATGATGAGTTGGAAAATAGTAAAAATATCTCATTCAAATGACTGAAATGAGTAATAATAAAAGCTAGTTTCGTACAAAAATGCCAACCAATCATTTTTTTTTTAATTCAAATGAAAGCATAATTTTTAAAATGAAAAGTTTAGAATGAAAAATCATTTAAATGAGGGGGAACTTCAGATGATTAGGTAAATGGAAGAAAAAATATATGATTTAAATGAGTTGAAGAAAGAAAGATAAGAAAAAAAATGCTTCAGGTTAATGGAAAAACCATGTAAAAATGAAAAACCGAAGAAAATATGCATGAAAAAGATACTTACACTAACTAAAGTAGGAATGCGATATTTATTTTTCAAACACAAATATTATATATTACTTATATTCTGATAGAAGAAAAATCTTCGACATAATAATTTAAACATAATTTTGCTAAAACTTCAAAAACCTTACTATAGAAAGCTGGGAAGTTGAGAATCACACTTATAATAATTTGACTGACAGTCATTAACTAGGTTTAACGAAAGAAAAATAAAATCATACAATATGTTTTCAATATTTATATAAAATCACATGCGAAAATTTTAGGTTTTAATTGTTTGACTTATCGCAGAGAAAAAAAAGTTAGAAATTATAGTCACTAATTAAAAAAAAAATCTGTTAAAAATTTTCATAATTTATTAATATCTAGTATCATAGAGAGCACTATATAAAATATAAAGAATGAGAGACTTCTTTCATCTCTTGCCAAAATTTTTACATAGATTAAAATAACCTAATTGTCCTTTTTGTTGATAAAAAAGTTATATATTACACAATATATATAACACCCATCATTTTATATAATTTTGGTTGCCCCACCCTTCTAATAATCAAATTGTTAAGAATGAGAAGATAAATCATTCAGACATGGGATTGACAGAAAACAAATTAAAGGAAAATTATTATTCTGGAGATGTGATCTGTCGCAGTGCATTATTGAGAAAGCATATTGACCAAGTTAAATTTTTTTATGAAATCTTCTACATTAAAGTACACACACAGCAGATTCTTTAAATAGGTATCATTTTAGGAAAAATATTTCAATGATAATAACTTTTGAAGATTTTCTTCTCTTTTTTTTATTATATTTTTATATTTGAATTAAATTTTAATATATTAAAAACTATTATTTGTTGGAAAATAACTTTCTTCTATACTATAAAATAATGTTTATAGTAATATATATTTATGTGTTTGAAAATGTTTATTTTTTACAAAGTTTAATATATTATAAAATTATTTATTATGATGAATCTTTCTCAACATATCAATAATTTTGTGCTTCCAAACCCTAGAGATTAATCCGATTCAATATTCATTTTAAACTTTAATATTTAATCTACCAACTAATCCTTCTATCTATGGCGGGTCAACTAGCCAATAATTTAGCACTATGAGTTATATTTCTTTTTATTTAATACTTTTTTTCAGCTTTTAACATAAAAACTATTTTAAAATTCAATTTCGTAAAAAAGCATTAAATTCAAACAAAATTTAACTTTTGCATAAGTACAAAATTTAAAATATTGAATAATTTATTTTCATTATAATTTCAATTAAAAAGAATACATTTCTTATTAAAAATAACAATGAAATGCATTGATTAAATTAGTAAATATAATAAGATATTATAAACATATTTTTGTCAATAAAAAACGAGACAGTTTTATTTCAGAAGATAAAAGGATAAATTATCGGTATGAAATATACAAATAATCCAACCAAACAAATACATATATGTAACAATATCAAATTTTGTACCATCAAATAGCCTTTCAAAACAACTACAAACACTTGTATTGAAAAATATTGTGAACATTGCTTCACATTTGTTGCAGAATAAACTGTGAGGAAGAGATTTAGATTAGAGCATTTAAGATATGATTTTCTTTTCTTTTTTTTCTTGCCGATGTGTATCTGTCTCTATCGTTCCACCTCTTGGGTATATCTCCACATTTTTCTAGAGTTTGTTACAGGTCTCAAAAGTTCATCAGCAATGATTTTTAATAAAGTGATTGCAATTGCACTAAAAAAATTGTTTAAAATATTTTAAATAAATTTTTATTAATTGGGATCCTTTTTCTAGAAATTCTTAAGATTTTGTAGGTAAAGTATTTCTATCTCAATCAAATACATTAATTAAATGCTTATAAGACCTTTAAGACTCAACACAAGTTTTCATTTGTTACTTCTAACCATTCCTAAGGTACAATTACACAAGTTTCTTCAAGCTCTACCTCAGACATTCTTCGAATCAAAGTCCCTCCCATTATTTTCACACAAGAAATATTAAGGAACAAGATTTATTTACTACTTTCTTTTAAGAAAATAGGTGTTAAAAAATGATTTAAGCCTTGTGTTTTTTCATAAGAAGGTTAGAATTTGTTTCATATTATTTTTTTAATATTATTTTTGTCTTCATATTTGTTAGCCTTATTTATTGTTTCGATCCGACCCATTATTAGGAATAACCATCGAGTTTTTGAGGTATTATCTGTTTTGAAGCGTGAAGTTCCGTCACGATTTTGTCCTTAAAGCGTCTCATAGGGTGGAGGGAGGAAGAAGTATCTAAAAACTATTCCACTATTATATGATATTATCGCATGCTTATTCCTTAGTCATTGACTTAAGCATTGGAGTACTTGCAGGTACCCACTTCCCACATATCCCAATAGAAGAGGAATTTCGGGAGTATTGTGAACTTGTGGAAAGAAGAGAGCAAGGTCTTCTAGGACTACTGGGTTCTGTACAAGAACATTGGCGACCACCGTGACCGACAACTCCCCTTTAACTCCCCTTCAACTCGACTGCGGGTACACCTAATAAGTCTCATCATTCAGGAGTTGAGGTCAAACGCAGTTTAAATATTCCTTCCTTTTTCGATCTCTTGAGACGTCTTTTAAGAATAAAATCGTGATGGAGCTCCACACTCCAAAGCAGATAATAGTTCAGGAACGCGGTGGTTATTCCTAACTATGGTTGTCGGACGGACTTAGGTCGGATAGAAACATTTATGAAATGTTAAGTAAAAAAATTGTCTTCATATTATTTCTTTTAATAATATTATTTCTTTTAATAGTATTTATATTTGTAATAAGATGTTTTATAACTATAATAAAATACTTGAGATATTTCGTTTACAACATTATAAATATAATAATAATTTGAAATGTCCTTCAGGATAGATTTTCTATATATAAAAAAAAAAATCTTAATTTATTTAGAAGTACACTTTTGCACCATACTTTCAAAGTTAGCACTCATTTTGATGAAGGTAGTAGAGTCATTTAACTTTAGTGAGACTTCTTCGATACATTTTTTCTTTTCAGAAAAAAAAAATATATAAAAAGAAAAGAAATAAAAAAATATTAAAGATGTTCGTATACGAACACGATATTAAATAGTAGATAGTAGAATATGGCGACCTTCTACTGTCCAAAAATGATTTAGACTTACAGAAAAAAAAAAAAAAACTCTCAAAACTCGGTGATCTAACTCTTTAATATACTTCAATCATGTTTGAACTTTCTACCAAATTTTCTTTCCCAATAAGACATTACAAAACTAAAGTATGTGGTCTTTAAAACTCTTTCTATTCATATTTATACCATTTTAATTTGTTCATTTTTAAGAAAATTAGTTTAGAACATTAAATTTGATAGTAAATTTTATAGTTGATTCAAAATTTCCCTTAAAAAGTCAAATTTGTTGAGTGAGATTTTATTATTCCTAAAATTATATTCTCAAATTATCAGACATAACACATATTAATAAAAGGGTCACCTCAACCCATGTAAGAAAAAACAACAACGAACAAATGACAACGATTCACTAGTATCCACATCGAGTGTTCCACAATCATCACAAACTGAATACATATAGGAAAAAAAAAATTAGTCCAACGACTTTCTCATTGAGATTATTTATTTATTTACACTTTCAAAGAACACTTAATTTTTATAAGTAATACTTCTTCCCCTTTATTTGCTCCGTTAGTTTATATTTTCCATTATATAGTCTCTTAGTTTCACATTCTCTATTGTTTGTTTTTACATTAATAAATATAGATTGATTTTAAATAGTTATTAGTATCGGTTTTGTATCGCAAGTACAAACGATTCTAAAATCATGAACACTAATTCGTTAGAAGTGATTTTTTAAAGGAAAGTTGTGAGTCCCAATTGAGGGTCTAACTTCTCCAACAAGTGTACTGAGTCAATTGTAGCACAACAATGTCTTATCCACATGAATTTGGTATGATGAAGTAGTAATTAACAATCTACTTCAAGTTTGACAACAAAACATTAACAAGAGTTGGTTTTTATAGTTTTGAAGACACGTGTGAAATAAAGATAAAAATAAGTGATGATGATTAGATGTTCGGATTGAATTTGGCTTCTTCCAGTACACTACACTACACTAGCCTTGATTATCAATATATTATGTTCTTTATCTTAGTGTTTCTGGATGTACTCTTAATTGCTATTATACCCTGTAGAATTAGAACCTAAGGATATCAGACGTAGGTGAGGAACCCTTGCATTAAGTACAAGACTTTTTAAACCAACTAAAGTCGTATAATTATGTTTGGTATATGCCAAGATTAGGATATTTGATTGGATCTAAACACTAGACTATATGTCTCAGCTGTCTAGTGCTGATGAAGTATAATTAGTGATCAAGTCATTAAATCAAAGAAAGCAAATCTAATAACTAACACGTAAAGACAAGAACATAAGATAAATCAAACCAAGTGTAGTACAAAGATTTTAGAAGTTACATCCAATCTCAACTAGGAAGAAATTAGTTATTCATGATGATGTATACAAGAAGAACATGGAGTAATTTTACTACTTCCATAGCTTTACAAGAATTAAGCTAACTAAGGAGTTTCTCTCTCTAGAATGATTTACAAAATTAGCATGAAAATAACATAGAGACATGTCCTGTATTTATAGAATTCTAAGTGTTGCTCTAGCTACATTCCATGTAGGTCAGTCATGGAAGTTTCCTTCATGAGTGAGTTTGCTTCTAAGTTTGGACAGTCATCTTGTTGATCAACCATAGAGCTTTTCCTCCCATGAAAATTTTCTCTTTATACCCAGTTGCCATTCTGGAGTTCAAGATTTCATTGCAGTGAATATTTTCTAAAACGTGGCTCAACACTAATAACGTTGTTCAATTGCAGGCTCATAATTTGAACTTTCTCATTTGATCTTCTCTGACTGAACTGCAACTTTGAGACTTAGCACCAACTTCTTAATTTCCTTTATTTTTCCTAAAAAAAACATAAAAACATTAGATTCTACTTTTTATATCTTATACTCTCATCATTCTGTATATTAATGCAGAAAGGATTGTTTTAATGATTTTTACATTCACTAGTGCAGAATTCCCATTTTACCTCGCCTTATATGCCTCGGTTGGCTAGGAACCGAAGCATATAATGGCGCGGTGGCATTTTTGCAATTACAGCCAAGTTTTAGGCCTCGGTTCTCCAAAACCCGAAGCCAAAGAGGGGTATAGGCCGCGATTCGCTCAAAACCGGTGCCAAAGAGGTGTTTAGGCCTCGGTCCATCAGGACCCGAAGCCAAAAAGTGGCTGGAAGTCAGGGTATAGGCCTCGGTCATAGGAGAACCGGTGCCAAAAGGGGTCAATGGCTTCGGTTCTTCTAACAACCGAAGCCATAGGGTTTATTTAGGGTTCGAAAATCGCGAACCCTCTTCTTCCTCCCCGCGCC